>JAEEGL014169053.1_pt1 | contig 17437 bp, 15 predicted proteins | sample 9134231 | NCBI WGS metagenome assembly JAEEGL01 (sample SAMN16246548, study PRJNA631951) | gut metagenome | biome: gut microbiome; feature: rumen; material: fiber-attached | host: Bos | place: Iran: Karaj | collected 2018-10
AGGCGGTGCCGTAGTTGACAAAGCTCGTCCAGCTCGCGGGCGCCATCGTGGGCGGGAATTTGTTCATTTCCGTCGCGGTCTTGAAGGAGGAGGCGATCATCCAGTAGAACGGGAACACCATGATCAGCGCACCGATCGTCAGCAGCAGATACTTGAGCTTTTTGAGCAGTATCACGCATACCACGAACAGTATCACCAGCGCGCAGCAGATCACCAGCCGCGCAATGAACGCGCCCATCGAGGAGCGGTTCATATTCCCGGCGATGTCCATCAGTTCCTTATAATCGGTGCTCGTCTGGGAGATGTTCCAGCCGTTTACGCGCTCTTCGACCGAGTCGAGGGAACGCATCGCTTCGAACAGCGTCAATTCCTCGCCGTGCGAGGAGGCCTTCTTCTGCAGCGTGTCCGCTTCGGAAACGATGTCCATCGAGAAGGGCCATACGACGATGATGCCGATAAAGCTGAGTACCAGCAGTGCGATAAGGATATATTGACGAACGCTCAATTTCTTCATGCTTCTTCACCCCCTTACGATCACTGGTAGACCCATTTGCGCTGTACCAGCTTCTGCAGCATGGTGAACGCAAAGATGATGGCAAAGAGGATCATGGCCGCCGCGGCGGCGTAGCCCAGCGAATGGGTGCCGTCCAGCGGCATTTTGATGTTTTGCAGTATGTAGTAGGTCACTGTCTCCATGTGCGCGTCCTGCGGGGAGCCGTTCCACAGCACGAAGACCTCCGTGTAGACCTTGAATGCCGAGATCGAGTTGATGATCAGCACCAGGCCGATCGTGGGCGAAAGCAGCGGCACGGTGATCTTGAAGAAGATGCGCATCGGTTTGCTGCCGTCGACCTTGGCCACGGTGTAGAGGCTTTCGTCGATGTTCTGAAGTCCGCTCAAAAGCAGTATCGTCGTAAACGGCAGCGAACTCCATATGCCGTAGACGACCAGCACGGTCATCGGAATTGATTTGGGAGAGCCGGTCTTCAGCCAGTCCTGCATCGTCGGCACGCCGAAGAAGCGCTCGATCGACGAAAGCATGGAGTTGATCAAACCGAACTCCGTGTTGAACATGAGGCGCCAGACGAGACCGATGGCGGTCGCCGTGGTGACCATCGGCAAAAAGTACGCCGTCTGGAACAGGGGATTGAGCTTCGATTTCTGATTGAGCAGGTACGCGATCACGATCGCAAGCGCCGCGGTGATCGGCACGGTGAACAGCACGTACAGCGCGGTGTTGCCGATCGAGCGCAGGAAGTCGGAGCTGCTGGGCCCGAACAGTACGAACCAGTAGTTGCCGAACCCCCAGCCTTCGCCCTCGCCGAAACCGAACTTGACCTCGTGATACCTTTCCTGGAAGCTCATGATGAACACGCGGATCATGGGGTAGAGGGTAAACACCGCCACGCCCACCATGAACGGAAGCAGGTAATCGAAGGGTTCGATGATCCTGCCGAGCTTTGCGCGGGAATCGTAATCGCCGCGCGCCCACAAAAACGCAAGCAGCGCCGCCAGCAGCAAAAGCACGACGCCGATGATCAGAATCGCGGAGCCGTAGCGCATCAGCATGAAGTTGGGAGTGCTTGACATGTTCAGATTCGTAAGCACGCTCTGCATGTCCGCGCCGTCTGCCAGTGCGTTCGCTTCGCCGATCAGGCGCGCGCTTTCCTCGGGCAATTCGGCGTAGATACCGCCGGTCACGGCCTTGATCTGTTCTTCGTCCATGCCGCGGCGCGAAAGACGGTCTTCGATGCGGGCTACGTATACGTCTACCGCTTCCTTTATGATGGTCTCTTCGTCCTTGCCTGCGGCAAAACCTTCCACGATCAGTTTGTTGACGTCGTGGTATTTGTTGTCGATGATCCTGTCCTTAAAGAAGCTGGTCCAGTCGCTCGCTTCGCCTTCGCTCATGTCGGGCGTGACGATCGATTCGGTCAGCATCCTGTATATGAAGCCGGAGATGCCCATCTCCGTGGGCAGCTCTTTTCCGTTCTCGTGCGCGCAGAAGTAATCCACGGGTATATCGTGGCGGCGGGCGTCTTTCGCCTGGGAATACTTCGCCATGCCGAAGATACCGACGGGCGTCAGGATCAGCCCCAGCAGCGCGAACAGAACGATATGCACCAGCACACGGCGAATGCCGCGTCGGGTGCGCGTCTTTTTAGCATTCGCCATGCTCAGACCTCCTTAGCGGTTTTCGCGGCGTCCAAGGGCGGATTGAGGCGCGTGCCGTCATTTTCCGCAAACAGGAACACGCCGCGGTTTTTCAGATACAGCGGCACGCGCTGTCCGGGCTCCAGACCGACCTCGGAGGGGATGTAGGCCCTGAACACCGTGTCGCCCAGCTTGAACTGCGCCATTTCGTCCTTGCCCAGCTTGTATACGTGCACGACCTCGCACTCGATGGCTTCGTCGTTGATCGCGTCGGCGGAGAAGCTTTCGGAACGGATGGCAAGATGCACACGGCCGCTGAAGGGAATGTTCTTAAAGCGCTTGAGCACGATGCGGCGGCCGGAGCCGTCCGGCGTAAAGGCGCCGTTTTCGAATACGCCGGGTATGTTGTTGATGGGGGGATTGCCCAAAAAGTCCGCCACGAACTGGTTTGCGGGCTCGTCGTAGAGGCGCTGCGGATCGTCGTACTGCTGCTTTACGCCCAGCTTCATCAATACGATGTGGTCGCTGATCGACATGGCCTCTTCCTGATCGTGGGTGACGAAGATCGTTGTGACCTTCGTTTCCTGCTGTATGCGGCGGATCTCCTCGCGCATCTCGAGGCGCAGCCTCGCGTCCAGGTTGCTCAGCGGTTCGTCAAGCAGCAGGAGCCTCGGGCGCTTGACCAGCGCTCTTGCGATGGCAACGCGCTGCTGCTGTCCGCCGGAGAGCTGCTTGGGCTTTCTTTCGAGCATCGTGTCCACGTGCACGAGTTTGGCCATCTCCATCGCGCGCGCGACGCGCTCCTCCTTGGGCACCTTCTGGATCTCAAGGGGGAAGCAGATGTTCTTCAGTACGCTCATGTGGGGATACAGCGCGTAATTCTGGAATACAAGGCCGATGCCCCTCTCCTCGGGCGGAAGATTGGTGACGTCGTCGTTGTCGAACCAGATTTTACCGCCGCTCACGTCCAGTATGCCGGCCAGCATGTTGAGAATCGTGCTCTTGCCGCAGCCCGAAGGTCCCAGCAGACAGATGAGCTCGCCGTCTTCGAACTCCACGTTGAAGGTGTCGACGGCATGCAGTGTGCCAAAGGTCTTTGTCAGGTTTTCGAATCTGACTTTCATGAGCATCCCCTCCGAAATTTATTATTCTGTGTGCGCTGCGCCTCTTCGCTTTGATTCCCGCAAAGGCGCACCGCACGCCGAAACAATAACGAAAGGCTTACGCGCCGTGCGGCGCGTAAGCCTTGCAAAAAGCGATCAGTTCTGGAGCGCGGCGTTGCAGTTGGCGACGCAAGCAGCCCAGGCTTCCTCAACGCTCACACCGTTGTAGGCGACGGCCTTGACGGCGTTGACGATCTCGTTGCGCACGGTGGAGGCGCCGGTCACGGCAGGCAGGGAGCCCGCGATGTCGAGGTGGGCAGCCACGGCGTTCAGCGCCTGGACGGCCAGGGTGTCCTGAGAGACGTACTCCTTGTAGCCGTCGAGCTCCTGCGTCCAGGAATAGGGAGCCAGCGCGTTGACGGCCTGCACCCAGCCCAGGTTCACTTCGGCAGAGGTGAAGTACTTGACGAACTCATAGGCGCCTTCGGCGCGGGCGTCGTCGTTGTAGTAGAACACGATGGGGCCGCGGTTCCAGCTGGGATACCAGGTCTGCGCGGGCATCGGCGCTACGGCAAAGTCGAAGCCGTCGGGCGTGATGTAGGGATAGCCGGCGCAGGAGCCGATGTAGCCCGCTACCAGACCGGAGGAGAAGTCATTGGAGAAGTAGTCGGAGGTGGGGGTCAGCATGAACAGACCCTCGGCCTGCATGTCGGCCAGCCACTGGACCCTGGCTCTCATGGAGTCGGTATCGAAGCCCACGGTCTTGGTGTCGACGTCGATGTAGCTGCTGTCGGGGTCTTCCATGATGAAGGCCTGCACGCAGTCGGTCAGGCTGTCGAAGCCCAGACCCGCGATGCCCTTCTGCTCCTTGATCACGCGGCAGTTGGCTTCCATCTCTTCCCAGGTGGTGGGAACGGTGAGGTTCAGCTCGTCGTACAGCGTCTTGTTGTAGAACAGGATGGGGCCGGTGGTGTAGGCGGGCAGATAGTGGATGTTCTTGTCACTGAAGCCCTTGACCTCGCCCTGCATGACGCCCTCGGCGAGGCTCTCGTCGAACGCATCGGCGAACTCGTCGTCGGCGTAGATGTACTTGCTGAGGTTGGCTACCAGACCGTCGTTTACGTACTCGGCGGCTTCGGAAGCGTAGTTGAAGATGATGTCCGGGCCGATGCCGCTGCGCACGGCGCTCTTTACGTTGTCGGTAAAGCCGGCGTAGGCCTGGGAGATGACCTGTACTTCGTACTTATCCTGCGTGGCATTGAAGTCTGCAGCGGCCTTTTCGAGATAAGCCTGCTGATCCTTGGTGAAGGTGTGCCAGATGGTGACGGTGGTCTTGCTGCCCTCGGCAAACGCGGCCATGGACAGAACGAAAACCAGTGCCAGAACGATGGCGATGACTTTCTTCATGTGAACTTCCTCCTGATAAATTTCGGATGCTCTGATCCGCTGTATATATTTTAGAACATTTTTGCTTTTTGTACAAGGTGTATTCAGATTTTTTTTGTTAATTGTGGTAGACACAGGTACTTGACAGTCCGCCGGGAAAAAGCTACAATCGCAGGTGCCGTGGAAAACGGCCGCGCCGCGCCCGGGCACGGCAAAATCAGATAAGGAAGGGGACACGCCATGCTGCCCGAAGCCTTCGTCAAGCGAATGAAACAGAAGCTCGGGGACGAGTACGCGCAGTTCGAAAGTGCCCTGTCCCGTCCGCCGCAGCAGGCGATGCGGCTCAATCCCTTCCGGGAAAACGCTTACGCGGCGTGCGCGGAATACGTCGATTCGCCCGTACCCTGGGAGGCGCAGGGCTATTACGTTAAGGAAGGCGCGCGCCCGGGGAGCACGCTGCTTCACGCCGCTGGCGCGTTTTACATGCAGGACGCCTCGGCCATGGCGCCGGTCAACGCGCTGAACGTCCGTCCGGGCGACTGCGTGCTGGACCTTTGCGCGGCGCCGGGCGGAAAAAGCGGGCAGCTGTTTTCGCGCCTCGGCGCCGGGGGTCTTCTGATATCCAACGAATACGTAAAGAACCGCGCGGGCGTCCTCAAAAGCAACCTGGAGCGGCTCGGCTATTCCCGGGCGCTCGTCACGAACGCCTCCGCCGAAAGCTTTGCCGCACTTGGCGAAGCGTTCGACGTAATCCTCGTGGACGCGCCCTGCTCCGGCGAGGGCATGTTCCGGAAAAATCCCGACGCGATCAGCGAATGGAGCGAGGACGCGCCCGAACTCTGCGCGCGCCGTCAGGCGCTGATCCTGGACGCGGCGGCCGTGATTCTTAAGGCCGGCGGTCAGCTCGTCTACTCCACCTGCACGTTCAACGAAACCGAAAACGAGGAGACGATAAGCGCGTTCCTCGACAGGCATCCGGACTTCGAACCCGGGGAATTCGAGCTTCGCGGCGTCGGGAAAAGCCAGAAAGGCTGCCTTCGTCTCTGGCCGCATAAGCTCAGGGGGGAAGGGCACTTCGTGTGTCTTCTGCGAAAAACCGGCGCGCCGGGCGCCGCCAGAATGATCGCCGTAAAGCAGGGCAAGGCCGAAAAGGAGACGGCGCAAGCGCTTTCGGACGCCTGCCTTACCCGCCTGCCCGAGGGCGTCTTCGTCCTGAAGGGAGACGAACTGATCCTGAAAAAGGACAGGCAGCCCGATCTCAGGGGAATAGCCGTCTTAAGCGACGGGCTGCACCTTGGCACGGTGAAGGGCAAGCGGGTCGAGCCCGCGCACGCCCTGGCCATGGCGCTGAAACCCGCAGACGCGCAAAGGGCTGTCGAGCTTACGCCGGCACCGGCGGTAAGCTTTCTGCAGGGAGAGGAACTGCCCCTGCCGTCTGAAGCCGGCTGGACGCTCGTATGCTATTGCAGCATGCCGCTCGGCTGGGCCAAATCCGACGGTTCCGTCCTCAAAAACCATCTGCCCAAGGGCTTGCGGCTCAGGGGCGGCCATACGCCGAAAGCGTAAATTTATACATTTTCGGTGAATAATCCGCGTTCTTTTCCGGCCGGGCTTGATTTAAGCCCGGCTTTCGATTATAATACACAACAGATACTTATACGGAGGGGCGCATGGAGGTTCAGACTTACGAAAAACTTGCGGTGATCATGCGCTACCCTCTGGCGCTCGCGGGCGTGTTCATCGCGCTGCGCGCGCTGTACATGGCATTTAAGGACGGCGTCAGGGCTTCGCGCCTACGCAGCGGCGAAGCAAAGTACGGCGCCGTCGCGATGCTGAGCGTGCTGCCCGCCGAAAGGCGGGGAAAGGCGCAGCGGATACCCATCCTGCGAAACGGCTGCGTGGGCTCTTCCGGCGCAAGCGACGTGCGCATAAAGGGGATGGGCCTTGCGGGCCGGCAGTTCGACTACGAGATCCGCTCGGGTCTTATGCACATCTCCCTGATCAGGAGCGCCGGCGTGTCGCTCGTCGGAAAACGCGCAAACGAGGAGATCACGAGCACCATCGCCCTCGCCCCGGGCGAAAAGCTCATGGCCGGCAGGGCGGTCATAGGCTTTGAAATGCTGAAAACGCCGCGCGGCGCAAACAGCCCCGCGGGAAACAAGGTATACAGACTGAAAGGCAAACGGCAATGATTTTTACGCGGCTCGACCGCAGTCAAAAGGAAGCGCAGAATCTAAAGCGCCTGCTGGTGCGCACCGACGAACGCCCGCTGGAGATCGCCGTGATGGCGTTTCAGGCGGTCTGCATGCTGCTTCTCAGCCTGAAGGACGGTCAAATCGACGCCTTCTCCGTGCTGCTTTGCGCATGCTTACCACTGGGAACGTATCTGGGGCTCAGGCTCATCACGCATTTCTGGCCCGTGGACAGAGCCATGTACCTGATCACGATGTTCCTTTGCGCCCTGAGCGTGATCGTGCTCCGCGCTGTGTTTTCCTCGACGCTCAAGGCAAAGACGCAGGCAATGTACCTCGTGCCCGGCTTTGTTTCGCTCCTGATCGGCATCGGGGTGCCCAGACTTTTGAACGGGCGGGAAGCGATCATAAAGCTCGCGATGCCCGCTTTTGTCGCGCTGATGCTTCTGCCCTTCGGCTTTACCACGGCCTCCGCCGCGAGGAGCTGGGTAAACCTCGGCGCCATACAGTTTCAGCCGAGCGAGCTTTTGAAGCCCGCGACGGTTCTGGTGCTGGCAAGCGGCTTTTCCTTCGGGAAAAAGTTCGGGCGCTGGATCGTCTACGCGCTGTACGGCTTTGTGCTGTGCATGATCCTTCTTTTTCAGAGGGACCTCGGCGCGATGCTTTTGTACTTTTTGCTGATCTGCGCGATGTTCACGGCCGGCACGGGCAAATGGCGGCTGACGCTGATCGCCCTCGCCGCGGCCGCGGGCTTCGGGGCGCTGTTCATATCCATAAGCGGCAAGGTCGAGGGCTTCGGCTACATCGCCACGCGCATCGACATCTGGAAAAACCCCTGGAGCGGCAAGCACGAGGAGAGCCGCCAGATCGTGCAGGGGTTGATGTCCGTATCCAGCGGCGGCCTGTTCGGCGCGGGACTGGGCCTGTCCTATGCAAGAAAGGTAGCCGTCGTGGGCTCCGACTATATATTCGCCGCCGTGTGCGAGGAGTTCGGCATGGTGTTCGCCATCTGCGTGCTTTTGCTGTGCATGACGCTCATGCTCCTGGGCATGCGGCAGGCGATGAACGCCCGCAGCCGCTTTCACGCGCTGCTCGCCTTCGGCTGTGCGTTTGAGCTGATCAGCCAGACACTCCTGATCGTTGGCGGCAACCTGAACATATTGCCCCTTACGGGCGTGACGCTGCCCTTCGTTTCCGAGGGCGGCTCCTCGCTGGTCGGCAGCATGCTGATGATGGGCATGATCCTGGGCGTCAGCAGCATAAACGCGCAGGACGAATACGACGACCTCATGCGCCTTACCTCCGGAAAGGGGGTAAAGGAGTGAAACAGACCCGGCGACTGATACGCCTGTTTGCCCTTGTACTGAGCTTCATGACGGTCTTTACGGTGATCACCTACATCACGATGGTGAAGACCAACGCGAGCCGCTGGCTGAACAACGCGCAGAACACGCGCCTTCGGGAGGCCAGAAAGACGACGCGGCAGGGTACGGTGTACGACTGTGAAATGATCGCGCTGTCCCTGAGCGAAAAGCCCGGGGAGAGGAGCTACATCGCAAACGACAGTATTCGCCTTGCGATGTCGCACACGATTGGCGACCAGTACGGCATGAGCGAAACGGGCGTGGAGAACCGGCACGCGACCGCGCTTCTGGGCCTGAGCGACATCACCGGCGCGGACAAGACGCTGCAAAGGCTCATGGGCAGCGAGCCCGCGGGCTACGACGTGGTTTTGACCGTATCGGCGCAGCTCAGCGCTTACGTGAGCAGCCTCTTTCCGCAGGGCAGCCGCGGCGCGTGCGTGATCGTCAACTATAAGACCGGCGCGATCCTGGGCAAGGTCTCCCTGCCTGCCTACGACCCGGCGGACATCGGTGCAGCGGTGCAGGACACGGCGTATTACGACCGCGTATTGCAGTACCGTTACGCGCCGGGCTCGACCTTCAAGATCGTGACCCTGTCGTCCGCGCTCGAAAACCTGGACGGCATCGGCGAAAAACAATTCGACTGCGAGAGCCTGTGGTCGTTCGCCGGCAGCACGATCCGCTGCGCGGGCGGAAAGGCACACGGGAGGATCAGCCTCAAAGAAGCGTTTTCCGAATCCTGCAACATCACGTTCGCAAAGCTCGCCTACGAGACAGGCGCTTCGAACCTGAGGCGCACGGCCGAAAACTACGCCTTCAACGATAACTTCCTGTTCGAAGACGTCGTACTCTATTCCTCCCACTGCTTAAACAGCGCCGCAAGCGTCAGCGAGGTCATTCAGACCGGCTTTGGCCAGGGAACCTGCGAAGCGACGCCCCTGCACATGGCCATGATCGCAGGCGCCGTCGCAAACGACGGCGTGATGATGGAACCCAAATTGATAAAAGAGATCCGCCGCCCCGGCGGCGGCGCGACGCAGACCCTGAAGAGCGCGCAGTACAAACGTGTGACCGACAGCGAAAACGCAAAGACGATCGCCCAGTACATGTACCTTGCCGTCAAAAACGGCACGGGCAAGAGCGCGCAGATCACCGGCTACACCGCCGGCAAAGTCTGCGGAAAGACCGGCTCCGCCGAGTTTTCCAACGACAAGGAAGCCGGCACCCACGCCTGGTACGTGGGCTTTCTCTACGGCGACGAGCAGCATCCCTACGCCATCGCCGTGATCGTCGAAAAGGGCGGCTCCGGCGGCGCCGTCGCCGCGCCGATCGCCTCGAAGGCGCTGAAGAAAGCCATAGAAATGAACCTGTACTGATTAAGAAACGCTTTGCGGCCAAAGGGCCGTTCAGGAATTTACAGAGTGAAAACATACAAAAACGAAACGGAGAGGTGCGCTCCATGGACATCAAACAATTTGCCGACAGGGTACAAAACAACGTTTCAAAAGTGATCGTTGGCAAGGACAGGGAAATCAAGCTCATCCTCGCCTCGATCATCGCGGGTGGACACGTTCTGATGGAGGACGTGCCTGGCACGGGCAAGACGATGCTCGCCAAATCGCTCGCAGCGTCAATCAACTGCGGCTTCAAGCGCCTGCAGTTCACGCCCGACCTTCTGCCCTCGGACGTCACGGGCCTTAGCGTGTTCGATACCAAAAAGGGCGATTTTGTATTCAAGCCCGGCCCGGTGTTCACAAACGTGCTTTTGGCGGACGAGATCAACCGCGCAACGCCCAGAACGCAGAGCGCGCTTCTGGAGTGCATGGAGGAGCGTCAGGTCACCCTCGACGGCGAGACCCGGGCGCTTCCGAAACCCTTTATCGTAATCGCCACCCAGAACCCCATCGAGACCCAGGGCACCTTCCCGCTGCCCGAAGCGCAATTGGACCGCTTTTTGATGAAGCTGAGCCTTGGAAAGCTCACACACGAGGAATCGGTGAGCGTGCTCGAGCGCTTCATGCGAAGCGACCCGCTTAAGGAAATGGAGAGCGTTTGCTCGGCCGAGGACATCATTCAGGCGGGGCGCGAGCTCGAAAACTGCTCCGTGAGCCGCCCGGTCATGGACTACATCGCCTCGCTTTGCCAAAACACCCATTCGGCGCAGGGCGTCATACTGGGCGTAAGCCCCCGCGGAATGCTGGCGCTCATGCGCGCATCCAGAGCCTGGGCGATGCTGGACGGCAGAGACTTCGTGACGCCGGACGACGTAAAGGAGCTCGCCGTGCCGGTGCTGAGCCACCGTCTTGCGGTCAAGGTCATCTACGGCCAGCGGGACGCCGCCGAAAACGCCGTCAAGGAGACGCTGGACAATACGCCCGTGCCCACCGAGAGCGCCGGAAAGCGGGAGACGGATCAATGAGCATTCTCTGGCTCATGGCGCTGAGCATCATCCTCGTGGGACTGCAGGCCCTGCTGTTCGGCATCAACAACCTGCGCCGCTTCAGCTACAGCAGAAGGTTCTCCGTTTCCAACGCGTTCGAGGGCGAAAAGGTAGAACTGATCGAGACGATCAGAAACGAAAAACTTTTGCCGGTGCCGTGGCTGCGTGCCGAGAGCCGCATCCCGATCGAGCTCCAGTTCGCCCGCGAGCAGCTCAGCCCCTCGCACGAGGTAAGCGGCGGCATGTATCACCGCAGCATGTTCTTCCTGCCGCCGATGTGCCTGATCAACCGCCACCACGAGGTCACGCTCTCAAGGCGCGGGATCTACGAAGCGGGCAGCGTCGCGCTGGCAACGGGCGATCTGTTTTCCCTTGCGCGCAAAAAGCGGCAGATGAATTTCGACTGCGGTATTTTGGTGTATCCGAGGCTTTTAAGCGAAGACGAGCTGCCCGAGCCCGCCATGCGCTTTCTGGGCGACGCCATCGTAAAGCGCTGGATCATGCCCGATCCCTTTCTGGTCAACGGCATCCGCGACTACGCGCCCGGAGATCCGCTCAGGGACGTGCACTGGAAGGCGAGCGCCAGAACGGGACAGCTCAGGGTAAAACTCAGAGACTACACGACCGATCCCAAGGTGCTGGTGCTGCTCAACATACAATCCACGCAGAACCAGTGGAGCGACGTGCCCGTCCAGTTCGTTGACATGATGGAAAGGGCGATCAGCGTCTGCGCCACGCTGTGCCTGAGGGCGCTCAGATACGGCATGAGCGCGGGCTTCGGTTCGAACGCGTGTTTAAACGGCACGCACGGCAGCGGAAAGGGCATCTACGTGCCCAGCATGGGCGGCAGCGCCCAGGCGGACAAGCTGCTTGAAACGATGGCGAAGACCGAGCTGCACATGGAACTGAGCATGCACACCTTTTTGGAAAGCCTCGAGGACGTAAGCGGAGAGGACATACTGATCCTGACGGCCTACGAGGACGAAGACCTGCTCTCGGCCGTGCAAAAGCTCAGAAACCGGGGCAACACCGTAACGCTCAGCGCGATACGGCAGTAAACACGTAAAAACAGTTTTGTCTCCTTGAAAAGGGGAGGGATATCGCTTTATGATCAGTTCGTCCGAGAGACTGGAGCGCGGGGGCATGTATCTGCTCATCATGATGCCGGTCTACGGTTTTATAACCCATTTCTTTCTCGCGTGGCAGCTGTTGAACGTGGGATGCCTGATGGCGCTTACGATCGTGGGCTGCTTCGTGACGTTTCTTCCAAAACACCTGGGAACCTACAGCGAAACGGAAGTGATCCGCTACGAAGGCGGCATCAACAAGGGCGCAGACCCCAACCCCGACCGAGAATCCCGCCACGAGACGATCAGAGAGGGCAGGCGGCTGCCGCTGAGAGCCCCGGCGTGCATCGTGTTACTGGCGCTGAGCGTCATAGCGCTCATTCTCATACCCGCCGAAGCCTACAACGACCAATCCGGGCTGTACCGCTTCTGCTTTATCGGCCTTACCGCCGTGTTTGAGATCATCTGCATGGCATCGATCACGCAGGAATTCTGCGTCTGGACGCAATTGCCCGGCATAGGTCTTGGCTTTATGGGCTATCTCGTCGCGGCGCTGTACTTTTACATTTCCAAGAGCGAGGGCGGCGTCTTTCTTACGAGCCTCGGAATCAGCGCGCTTATCTTCCTTTTCGGCGCGTTCGTCTGCCTGAACCGCGCTTCGATCTCGTCCGAGACCTCCGACGCGGAGGGGCGCAAGGCCCCCAAGACGATCGAAAAGCGCAACCGCATCGTCGTACTCATCTTTGCCGCGGTGATCGCGCTCATCAGCTTCGTAAAGCCCGTAAGGGACGCGGCGCTTTGGGTGGTCAGGTGGATCGCTGTGTTCTTCAGCTATCTTGCGTGGCTGCTGCGCGGCGGAAAGGATGTCGACAAGGGCGACCTGAACCGCCTGCTGGAGATGCAGGGCTTTGGCGAGGAGGTGCCGGAAGAGGAGATCGAGGCCATCCAGGAGGAACTGGAGCAGCTGGAATCGACCACGATGGACAAGGTGATCGTTTTCACCTTCATCGGCCTGATCGCGCTGGGACTTCTGTTCATCATCTACAGCGCGGCGATGCGCAAGGTAAAGCGCGACGGCTATCTGTTCCGGCGCAGGCGCGTAGCTGCGAGCGAGGGCTATTACGACGAAAAGCAGAGCCTCGAAAGCGACGAGGTGCGCAAAAAGTACGCCAAAAATCGGCTCAAAAACCTGTTCAAACGCGAAACACCCTGGGAAAAGCTGGACGGCAGGGAAAAGGCCAGAAGGCTCATCAAGCGCCTGTACGAAAAGCGGCTGAAGAACGCGGAAAAGCTTGAAACGAAGACGGTGACGCAGGCACTCGAACTGACGGCGCTAAAGCCCGATACGGCGCTCAGAACGCGCGAGGCTTACGATAGAGCGCGCTACAGCGAGCACGAGGTCGACGGCGAGAAAATGGACGAGCTCAGAAAGGAGCTTAAGCTTTGAACGAGACCCTCGAGTGGAAGCTCAAGAACCTGCCGGACAGTCCGGGCTGCTACCTTATGAAATCCGGGGGAGAGGTCATCTACGTCGGGAAGGCCAAGAATCTCAAAAACCGCGTGCGGCAGTATTTCCACGCCTCGGCGAACCACAGCGCCAAGGTGCGCGCCATGGTCGACAAAATCGAAGACTTCGACATCGTCCTGGTCGACGGCGAGCTGGAAGCGCTGATACTGGAATGCAACCTGATCAAGGAGCACATGCCGCGCTACAACATACTGCTCAAGGACGACAAGCACTATCCCTTCATCCGGATCGACTTAAACGAACCCTATCCCGCTATCCGCATCGCCCGCACGCAGCAAAGGGACGGCGCGAAGTATTTCGGCCCCTACGTCGGCGCGATGGCGGTAAGGGAGGTCATGGACACCGTGCGCGAGGTGCTGCCGGTCAGGCAGTGCGTAAAACAGCTTAAGCCTGACGGACACGAAAGGCCCTGCCTGCATTATCAGACGGGCAAGTGCCTCGCTCCCTGCGCGGGGCTGGTCAGCCGCGAGGAATATGCAAAATACATTCAGGCAGTCATCCGCTTTCTGAGCGGCCATCCCGAAGAAGTGCTGGACAGGCTGAACCAAAAGATGCAGGAAGCCTCAAAGGCCATGAACTACGAACGCGCCGCCGTCTACCGCGACCGCGTCCGCGCCGTCAACGACATCATGCAGCGCCAGAAAGCCATCTCCACCGGCGGAGACGACCGGGACATCATCGCCTGTGCAGTCTGCATGAACGATCAATTGGTGCAGGTGATGCGCTCCCGCGAGGGAAAGCTGCTGTCTTCGGACGTGTTTACGCTGGAGGGCGCGGCGGGCGAGGACGCGGGCGAGGTGCTTTTGCGCTTCATGACGCAGTACTATTCGCTCGCCAATCCGCCTGCCAGGGAGGTCGTCGTGAGCGCGGATATACAGGACGCCGAGGTGCTCGAGGAACTGCTCAGCGAGACCGCGTCCCGCAGGGTGCACGTGATCCTGCCCAAGCGGGGCGACAGGGCCGCGCTGATCAGGATGGCCGAAAAGAACCTCGAGGACGAAATAAACAAGATCGAAAGCAAGAAGGAAAAACAGCTCGAGCGCACGGTCGGCGCGCTCAACGAGCTCGCCTGGGAGCTTGGGCTCGACGAAGCGCCGCGCAGGATCGAGGGCTACGACATTTCCAACACGCAGGGCGCGCAGTCGGTGGCCAGCGAGGTCGTCATGATCGACGGCGTCTGCCGCCACGACCAGTACCGCCACTACCGAATCAAAACCGTCGTCGGCGCGAACGACTTCGAAAGCATGTACGAGGTCATCACCCGCCGCTTCACGCACGGGCTCAAGGAAATGGAGACCCGGAAGCAGCAGGGGCTCGACCCGCGCGAAGGCAGCTTTTCGGACATGCCGGACCTTCTCTTAATCGACGGCGGCCGCGGACAGCTTACGATGGCGCTCAAGGCCATGAAGGACGTGGGCGTGAACGTGCCGGCCTTCGGCCTTGCGGAGCGCGTGGACGAGATCGTGCTGCCCTACGAGGAGGACACGATCTTTCTGGACCGCCATTCGCCGGCGCTCCACCTGATCGAGCGGCTCAGGGACGAAGCGCACCGCTTCGCAATCACCCATCACAGAAAGCTCAGAAATTCGCGCTCGATCCAGAGCCGCCTTGAGCAGATCCCGGGCATCGGCCCGAAGCGCAGAAAAGCGGTGCTCACGTACTTCAAGACGGTCGAGGCGCTCCTCGCGGCGCCGCTTGACGAAATCGCAAAAGCCGACGGCGTCGGGGACACGTACGCGCGCCTGATCTACGGTTTTCTTCACCCCGATCCGGAAAAGGAAAGCGAAAGCGCAAAAACAGCCGAGGCCGCAAATAAGCCCGGCCCGGAAAACTGAAAACCGCCCCGGCATTATCCGGAGCGGTGGTTTCATGCTTGTTACAGCAGCTCAAGCGGCCGCGCTTTCGGCCGTTTCGGCGATGCTCTTGAGCCAAGAAACGATGGTGTCGGAGAAGAACCATACGAGGATGGCTGCCGCTGCCAAAAGCAGCAGGCTCAGCACCAGCGCCGCCACGGCGAAGGAGCGCTTCGAAGGCGCCTTGGCAAAGGATATCGCGAAAATAAAGAAAAGGATGTTCACGCCCGGTATGATCGAGATCAGCAGCGTGATAAACCAGCTGAACATCGAAATCGGCGGATTGTAATTGGGTTTGTTCTTTTTCTTGCTCATAATTGACTCCTTGCGCCCATGCGCGCCGTGATATGGGAGTATTATACACCAAATATTACAGGATGTCAAATCAATTTGTAACAATTATGAAATATTTTACCTGAGGTGATTGCATGAAACATCTTGTGATCGTAAAATGGAACGTCGGAGCCGAAGAAAAAGAACGCCTGAACGCCGAAGCGCTCGGGCTGTTCAAGGGCTTGTGCGGCATGGAGGGCATCCATGGGGTTAAGCAGATCAAGGGCCTTCCGCTGAATGAAAACCGCTTCGACATGATCCTGAAGATCGATATGGAAAAAGAGGCGCTGAAGGCCTACAGCGAGAGCGCCGTCCACCAAAAATGGCTCTCGGAATACGCGAAATACATCGACAAAAAGGCGATCTTCGACTGTGAGGGAGAGCTGTAAACGGGCTATGCGCCGTCAGCCGTTCAGCCCGGATCTTACTGCGTGCAGGCTCCGGTTCAGCTTCTCCACGTCCACGCTGCCGTCGGGATCGACCGAGGTGCTTTCCACGGTCGCCGTACCCCTGTAGCCCGCACCCTTTACGAGGCTGAAAAAGGCGTCAAAGTCCACCTGTCCGTCGCCGATGTGCATGATGGGCAGCCTTTCCATATCCGGCTTTACGAGGCTGTCGTTTACGTGCAGGTGGCTGATCGCGCCTTCGGTCAGCAGGGGTTTATACTTTTCCGTTCCCAGCAACTCATTTTCGCGGTGGAGATAGGCCATTTTGGTGTCGAAGGTAAAATGCGCGTCCGGCACAGTCCTTCTGAGCTCAAGCAGGTGGTCGAGGCTCAGATTTTCGCGGCAGGTCACGTTTTCGACGGTGAGGGTGAGCCCTTCCTTTGAAGCCAGAAAGTGCATCTGCGCGAAGGCGTCCAGGGATTCGTCAAAGCGGCTGTCCGAAAAGGCGCCGTTCCACAGATGGATCACCAGCTTCCCGCTGCCGATCTCGAGGGCGGTCTCAAGATCGCGCCGGAAGATCGAAAGCGCGTCTTTTGTCCCCTCTGCGCCCCGCGTGCTCAGCGTCTCGCCGATCTCCTTGTCCATGTGCATCACGGGAAAGGAAAGGCGCGTGGACTTAAGAAAACTGCGCAGGGGCCTGACCTCGTCCTTCCAGACGAAGTACATCAGAAATTCCACGCCGTCGTGGTCCAGCATGAAGGGATATTTGCCGATATGGCGATAGTCCCTGCCGTTGTTGCGCGTGATGAACGCGCCGTTTGAAACGTATACGGGTATCATATGCCTCCGCCCATCAGCTTGAGCGCCTGGAAAATGATGTCGTTGGCCTTGTCGAATTGCTTGTCCACGCGGGAAACGGCCCTGGCCGCCTCGGAGGAGGGATAGCCCAGCGCCATCAGCGCCTCGATGGCCTCTGCCTGCGCGCTCTGTGCCGCCGGCACGAAAGCAGGCGAAACGGCGGCACCGGTCAGATCGGCGTTGCTCACCTTGTCCTTCAGTTCGAGTATCAGCCTTTGCGCGGTCTTTTTGCCGATGCCGGGCGCTCTGGCCAGCGCGTTTATGTCGCCCGCGACCAGCGCGACCGAAATATCGTGTACGCTCAGCGTGCTTAAAATCCCCAGCGCGCTCTTCGGGCCGATGCCGCTCACCGCGGTCAGCCTCAGAAACATGTTCTTTTCTTCCTTGCTGATAAAGCCGTACAGCTCCATCGCGTCCTCGCGCACGTTCAGGTGGGCGTAGAGCTTTGCGCTTTTGCCGACGGGCGGGCAGGCCGAAAGCGTCGCCGTGCTGACGCTCAGCTCGTACCCGACGCCGCCGCAGTCGATGACCACGCTGTCCGTGCTTTTGTCCGAAACGATGCCGTCTATATGCGCTATCATGATGGTATTCCTTTACAGTTGATGGATAGGCTCCTGCGGCGCACTACTTGATTTTGTACATTTCCTTTGCGTGCAGGCAGTTGCTGTGCGTAAGCGCGACCGCCAGTGCGTCCGCGGCGTCGTCGGGCTTTGCGATCTCCTCCATATTCAAAAGCAGCTTGACCATTTGCTGCATCTGCCTTTTTTCCGCCC
>JAEEGL016198544.1_pt1 | contig 17437 bp, 14 predicted proteins | sample 9134231 | NCBI WGS metagenome assembly JAEEGL01 (sample SAMN16246548, study PRJNA631951) | gut metagenome | biome: gut microbiome; feature: rumen; material: fiber-attached | host: Bos | place: Iran: Karaj | collected 2018-10
GCATTCTTTCAGCCTGGAAGATGAGGAGATCGATTGGCAGCCGGTCCTGTACTGGACGGTGGATACTGACCACGGGCAGCTGTCACTCCCGGCAGGGGAGGTGCGTGTATGAACTGGAAAACTGTACGTTGGATCCTGATCATCATCTTCGCCCTGCTGAATATGGTCCTCTTTGGTTACAGTCGGCAGATCGACAGACAGATGTATGAGGTGCCAAAAGCCCGGATCGAAGACTTGAAGACCCGATTTGCGGACTGGGGCTACGCCCTGCCGGAGACGCTTCCATCGACGCATTATCCCGCGGCGGAACTGATCCTGCAGGAGAACGATCTGGAAGCCCGTGCGGACCAATATTGGGACAAGGAATTCGAAAAGTCCTACATGGTGGATGCACGCGTGCTCTATTCCTGCGGGACTGAAACGTTGACTGTAGATCGCGACCACAGCAACATGGTCTATACGCAGAACCGTCCGTCCTATGATTTTTCCTTGGATAAGGATCAGTGGGAGACCTTGGCGATAGAGGCCGCCCGAAGACTGACCAAGGTGGAAGATCTGACCTTGATCCGCCGTGTGAAGACCACGGGGGATACGATCGTCTTCAACTTTTGTGAGCGCTATGGCGGGCAGCTTCTGTTCGCGAACCAGACGGTGGTGACCGTGACGAACGGTGTCGTGGTACGTGCTTCAATGACACAGTATAAGGTCGTGGGCTTTGAGCAGCAGAAATTGAATCAATATCCTGTGGATGAGCTGCTGTACAGCGGATTGAAGCAGTTGGGACCCGCCGCGGAAGGTCGAACCGGTCTTGAGCAGCTGAAAGTCTTCTTCGGCTATCAGATCCATAGCATCGAAGAAGATGGGATCTACTGCGTGCCGATGGTCGCGATCATCCGAGAGGATGGATCTGGCTTGAGGATCAATCGCTTTACCGACACGTCCACCGTGCTTTCATAAAAGATATTGCCTTTTTCGCATATACGTGTTATAATGCGAAATTGAGCAACATTTGACCCGCCTATAGAGTAAGAGATCGACGGGGATCACGTGCCTATGGCACACGAGATTCAAAGGGGAACCTAATGGATAAATTGGTGATTCACGGACAGCGCCCCCTCAAAGGACGCGTCCAGATCAACGGGGCCAAGAACGCGGTGCTGGCGATCGTTGCAGCCGCGTGTTTAGCAGATGACGTCTGTGTAATTGAGAATATACCGAAGATCGCGGATATCGACAACATGCTTGCCATCCTGCGGTCTATGAATGTGCAAACAGAATACCTGGACGAACACACCGTCCGCATCGACAGCAGGACCATGGTCAATTGCTGTGCGGACTCTGACGAAGTGCGTAACATGCGCGCTTCCTACTATCTGCTGGGCGTTCTTCTTGGCCGTTTCAAATACGCACGGGTCTCATTCCCGGGCGGCTGCGACTTCGGCGTGCGTCCGATCGATCAGCATATCAAAGGTTTCGAAGCCTTAGGCGCCGAGGTCGACGCGAAGAGCATCATCGAAATCAAAGCACGCGAACTGCACGGTACCAACGTCTTCCTTGACGTGGTGAGTGTAGGCGCGACTATCAATATCATGCTGGCAGCAGTGCTTGCCAGAGGGACTACGGTCATCGAAAACGCGGCCAAAGAACCGCACGTCGTCGATACCGCCAGTTTCCTGAACAGTATGGGTGCCGATATCAAGGGCGCCGGCACGGATGTCATCCGCATCCGCGGCGTACAGAAGCTGCATGGCTCCACTTACGCGGTCATTCCGGATCAGATCGAAGCCGGTACATACATGGTGGCAGCAGCCATCACCGGCGGCGATGTCACTGTAGAAAACCTGATCCCGCGCCATATGGAAGCGATCACCGCCAAGCTGCGTGAGAGCGGCGTGAAGGTCTATGAAAAGGATGACAGCCTGCGCGTCATCAGCGAAGGCATCCGCAAAAAACCTGTCAAGATCAAGACACTGCCCTATCCCGGCTTCCCGACCGATATGCAGCCGCAGATGATGGCCTATCTTGCCACCATCCCCGGTACCAGTATCGTCAATGAAAGCGTTTACGATGGACATCGGTTCCGTTATGTCGAGCAGCTCAAACGCATGGGCGCCAACATCGACGTCGAGAGCCATATCGCTATCGTAGATGGTGTGACCGAACTCGTCGGTACCGAGGTCGAAGCGACCGACCTGCGTGCCGGAGCCGCCATGGTCCTGGCCGGACTGGCCGCCGTCGGCGAAACGGTCGTCACCAATATCAAGTATATCGACCGTGGATACGAGCGCATGGTGGACAAGTTCAACAATATGGGCGCCTGGATCGAGCGGGTCCACGAGAATCAGCCGATCCCCATCCACCACCGGGAGCGTGCCGTATGAAGATCACCTTGATCGCCTGCGGACGCATCAAAGAAAAGTTCTATAAAGACGCTGTGGCGGAATATGCCAAGCGTCTTTCTGCGTATTGTACTTTGAATATCATCGAAGTAGCCGATGAGAAGACCAAAGAGAACATGACCGCGGCCGAGACGGCGCAGCTTCTGGATAAGGAAGCGGAGCGCATCGTTGCGAAGATCCCGGAGGGAGCCTACGTCTGCGCGCTGGCCATCGAGGGTATGGCGCGGGATTCCGAAGGCATGGCCCGCTGGCTCCGCGATCTGACGCTGCACGGCGTCAGCCACATCGTCTTCATCATTGGCGGATCGGTCGGCCTGTCCGAGCGCGTCCTCCAGATGTCTAAAGAAAAGATCAGCTTCTCCAAACTAACGTTTCCCCATCAGTTGATGCGGGTCATCTTTCTGGAGCAGCTGTATCGCTGGTATAAGATCGAACGAGGCGAACCCTATCACAAATGATCGGAGGTAGTTTTATGAAACTGAAAATGATCCTGGCCATGGTGCTGGCCATCGTCCTGCTGGCAGGATGCTCCTCAGCACCGAAGAAAGAAGAAAGCAAGCCCGCTGCATCGGAAAGCAGTAAAGAAGAGAGTTCTAAAAAAGAAGAAACTTCTTCCAAGACCGAAGTATCTGAGGAAGAGGAAGACGAGGAAGAAACTGTAGAAGAGACGCCGGAAGAGGAGGCGCCTGAGGAAGAAGAGGAAGAAGAGCAGGAAGCCGCGCCGCAGCCGGAAACTTCCGAAGCGGAAGGTGAAGCGGTCAATCATGTGTACCGTCAGGTCGGCAAGGATGCGCCGGAAGGAACGCTCCTGATCCTTATCAACGAGCCGGACGAAGCGTTCCTGTACGCTACCCGTGTTTCGGATGAATTCGACCTGACGACGTTGGATCGGGTCATGCTCATTCCGCGTTACGAGCATTCCACCATCCGCCTTTGGACGTTGAAGACCGAGTTTTCCGATGATGGTGAGACCGCCATGCAGGTGCATGATGAAATGCTTTATGAGATCGAAGACAGTACGTTGGATACGGTCTTGTTGACGTCCATCCCGCGCATCGAGGATTCGGCCCGTTATGCAGTCGAGATCACGACGCCTCATGGAGACGGAGAATACTATTTCAATTTCTACGGGGACGACCTGCCGCAGATCGAATACATCGAAGCGGCTAAGGGCTGATTTCTCCGTTTGGGGAGATAGCAAAATGAAAGCACTTTTATTGATCAATGGTTCTGCCGGTACCGGCAAGATGAGCCACAGTACCTATCATATGATCGAAAAACTGTCTTTGAGCGGTTATGAGACCACAGTGTATCCGATCATACCCGGATCCGGTTTGACGGCGGAAGCATTGCTGGATGGCAAAGAAGGCCTGTATGATATGGTCGTCTGTGTCGGAGGCGATGGTACGTTGAACCACGTCGTCGATGGATTGATGCGCTGGGAAAACCGTCCGCTTCTGGGCTATATTCCCGCGGGTTCGACCAATGATTTTGCCAAAGGCCTGAGCATCGTCGGGCCGCCGCATCAGATGATCGCGACGTTGACCGAGGGCACTCCGATGGCGTATGACATCGGTGCCTTTAACGACCGGCATTTCAGTTACGTCGCCGCGTTCGGGGCTTTTGTAGCCATCAGCTATGCGACTGATCAGAAGTATAAGAACATGCTGGGTCATGCCGCCTATGTGCTCAACGGTCTGAGCCGGCTGGGCGAGAATATCAACTACAGCTGTCATATGTGGGTCTCGACCAATGAGGGTTCAGAAGAGGGTGATTATCTGTTCGGGGCGGTGTACAGTACCGTTTCGATCGGAGGTATCGCGCTGAAAGGGCAGATGCGCAGCGAACTGAGCGATGGCATGCTGGAGCTCCTGCTCATCCGCAAGCCCAACAATATCATCGACGTGGAGCAGATCGCCGCGAGCCTTTTGGCCGGCAATATCAACAGCCCGTATATCACATTCAAGCAGATCAGGAGGGCCAAGTTCGTTTCAACAGAGCCGGTCAACTGGACGCTGGATGGCGAATTCGGCGGTTCCCTTTCCCAGGCAGAGATCCACGTGGAGAAACAGGCACTTAAGATCATGGTGCCAAAATAAATAAGAAATCGACCGCGGTGTGCAAACGCCGCGGTTTTTCTATGTGAACGTTTGGGCTGATGAGACTTGACAAATACCCCTATGGGGTATATAATCCATATGAAAACAATACCTATAGGGGGTATATAGATGTGCAACAATGATTGTCCTGCTTGCGCAAAAAGGACCAAGAAGCGCAGCGAGCAGGAGCAGAAGGATCTACTGAACCGCCTGAAGCGGATCGAGGGCCAGGTGCGCGGCGTGCAGAACATGCTCGAGCAAGACGCCTATTGTCCGGACATTCTTGTCCAGGTCTCAGCTGTGACCAGCGCACTGAACAGTTTCAGCAAGCAACTGTTGGCGGCACATATCAAGAGCTGTGTCGCGGATGATATTCGGGAAGGCAAGGATGAGACGATCGACGAACTGGTCGACGTGTTGAAAAAGCTGATGCGTTAAGGAAAGGAACCTATGGAACAATATAATGTTACGGGAATGAGCTGTGCAGCCTGCAGTGCCCGTGTGGAAAAGGCCGTCTCCAAAGTGCCGGGCGTCACGTCCTGTTCGGTCAGTCTGCTGACCAATTCCATGGGCGTGGAGGGTACTGCGACCGCCGGGGAGATCATCCGTGCGGTGGAAGAGGCCGGATATGGAGCTTCTCCGAAAGGAGCATCCACTTCTGCTTCCGCTAAAATGCAGATGGAAGAAGAGGCTTTGAAGGATACGGAGACACCGAAATTGCGGAAGCGTCTGATTTCTTCTGTTGTTGTGCTGCTGGTGCTCATGTATTTCTCCATGGGTCATATGATGTGGGGCTGGCCGGCGCCGAAAGCCTTTGAAAACCATGTATTTCTCGGCGTTTTCGAGATGCTGCTCGCAATCATCATCATGATGATCAACGGCCGGTTCTTTACCAGCGGCTACAAGGCACTGTGGCATCGGGCACCGAACATGGATACGCTGGTGGCGTTGGGATCCACAGCGTCTTTCGGGTACTCCCTGGTCGAACTTTTCATTATGATCCTGGCCATGGGTGAAGGTGATCATGCAACTGTCATGAAATATTCCATGGACCTGTATTTTGAATCCGCTGCCATGATCCCCACGCTGATCACCGTCGGCAAGATGCTGGAAGCCATGTCCAAGGGACGGACTACAGATGCGTTGAAAAGCCTCATGAAACTGGCGCCCAAAACGGCTGTATTATGGAAAGACGGTGCTGAACTGGAAGTGCCGATCGACGAAGTCCGCACGGGAGATCTTTTCATCGTACGGCCCGGTGAAAACATTCCGGTGGATGGCATTGTGGAAGAGGGCAGTACCGCAGTCAATGAAGCTGCGCTGACGGGCGAGAGTCTGCCGGTCGACAAGACCGTCGGGGATCGTGTTTCTGCCGCGACATTGAACCAGTCCGGTCTGGTACGCTGCCGTGCGACCCGTGTCGGTGAAGACACGACGCTGTCACAGATCATCAAGATGGTCTCAGACGCAGCGGCGACCAAAGCCCCGCTCTCCCGCATCGCGGACAAGGTCTCGGCCGTCTTCGTACCGGTGGTCATGGGGATCGCGCTCATAGCGTTGATCGGCTGGTTGATCGCAGGTCGGCCTTTTGGGTTCGCCATCGCAAGGGCCATCTCCGTGCTGGTCATCAGCTGCCCTTGCGCACTTGGCCTGGCAACACCGGTGGCCATCATGGTCGGCAATGGTATGGGCGCCCGCAACGGCATCCTGTACAAAACGGCGGCTTCGCTGGAGGCAGCCGGGCGCGTGCAGATCGTGGCGCTGGACAAGACCGGGACCATCACGAAGGGAGAGCCGGTCGTCACGGACCTTTGCCCGGCAGAGGATGTGACGGAAGAAGAGCTGCTGGCCAAAGCTGCTGCATTGGAGACTGGAAGTGAACACCCCCTGGCCAAAGCCGTACTAGCCAAGGCGGCGGGCACGAAGGTCGGTCAGGTGACAGGTTTCAAAGCCCTGCCGGGCAACGGCTTGACAGCCGATCTGAACGGGCGTACACTGGTCGGTGGAAGTTACCGCTACATGTCCACCGTCAACAAAAAAGCCGGTCTGATGAAGGCACAGGCCAAGGCTCTGGCCGCGGATGGAAAGACGCCCTTACTGTTCGCTGAAGATGATAAACTGCTGGGCATCATCGCCGTAGCGGATCCGATCAAGGAGGATTCTGCCGAAGCCATCCGTGAACTGAAGCACATGGGCATCCGCGTGGTCATGCTGACGGGCGACAATGAGCGTACGGCGCAGGCGATCGGCCGGGAAGCCGGTGTTGATGAAGTCGTGGCCGGTGTTCTGCCGGATGGCAAAGAAGCTGTCATCCGCGAACTGAAGGAAAGCGGTAAGGTCGCCATGGTAGGCGATGGCATCAATGATGCGCCTGCGCTGACCCGGGCAGACATCGGTATCGCGATCGGTGCCGGCGCGGATGTAGCCATCGACGCGGCGGACGTGGTCCTGATGAAAAGCGGTCTTAGGGACGTCAGTGCGGCAGTCCGTATGAGTCGGGCCACCATCTGCAACATCCATGAGAACCTGTTCTGGGCGTTCATCTACAACGCCATATGCATCCCCATGGCGATCGGCCTGTTCGGTTTCGCCATGAAACCCATGTACGGAGCGGCGGCCATGAGCCTGTCCAGCTTCTGTGTCTGCATGAATGCACTGCGTCTGAATCTTGTGAAGATCCATGACGCGTCTCATGATACACCACTTAAGAAACAAGCTGTCATAGCGCTTGAAACAAAGGAGGAACCTGTTATGGAAAAAACACTGCAAGTCGAAGGTATGATGTGCGTACATTGTGAGGCACGTGTCAAGAAGGCGTTGGAAGCCATCGAAGGCGTCGAGAGCGCTGTTGCCAGCCACGAAGCCGGCACCGCGGTCGTGACGTTGAGCAAGGACGTGGCGGATGACGTGCTGAAAAAGGCCGTAGAGGATCAGGATTATACGGTTACCGGCATTGCCTGATGGAAAACAGATTTTCCCGAACAGAACTGCTGTTGGGGCCGGAAGCGCTGGCGCGCCTGCGTAAGGCACGTGTCGCGGTCTTTGGCCTCGGCGGGGTCGGCGGATATGTGGTCGAAGCACTGGCCCGCTGCGGGATCGGCGCGCTGGATCTGATCGATCATGATACGATTAGTGAAAGCAATCTGAACCGCCAGATCCTGGCGACGGTCGATATCATCGGGCAGGCCAAAGCGGATGTGGCGGCGGCGCGGGTGCGCAGTATTGCGCCGGACTGCCAGGTGCAGGCTTTCAGGACCCTGTATCTGCCGGATACCGCGGATCAGTTCGATTTTTCGCAGTATGATTATATCGTGGATGCAATCGATACGGTGACAGCGAAATTGCTTCTGGCGGAACGTGCTCAGGCGGCCGGGACACCGATCATTGCTTCGATGGGTACTGGTAACAAGCTGGATCCCACGGCTTTCCGTGTCGCCGATATCTATGAGACCAATATCTGTCCGCTGGCCCGCATCATGCGCAAAGAATGCCGCAAGCGGGGCATCGGGCACCTGAAGGTCGTGTATTCTGAAGAAGAGCCCAGAGAGCCACGGGAGATCATCCAGGAGGGCAGCCGCAGAGCGCTGCCGGGGTCGGTCTCTTTTGTTCCATCCGCGGCCGGACTCATCATCGCCGGAGAAGTGATCCGGGATCTGATCCGTGAATAATGCAAAAAGAACTACATTGAAAGAAGGTCGGCTGATATAGCAGTGGACCTTCTTTTCTTATGTGGGTGGGTCATATCCTGGGCTTGAGATGTTTGCATGTTTTGTTTGGAAAAGTGCAGTTTCAGGCAGGATAATCAATGGACAACACATAACAAAACCCATATAATCTCACGCGACTTTACAAGGGGGAGGTTCATGTTACATGAACAAAAACGCTGTACACTTGCGTTTGCGAAGTCCTTTTACCAATCTGTATGATGAAGCAGGGCTGGCACCGGATTTCCGACGCAGCCTGAATTTCATATTCTTAGGCAATCTGTGCGGAACGATCTGCGGGATCGTCTGCACCAGCGGCAGTACGGCCATGGTCGGTCTGGCCAGTTCCCTTGGCGCCGGCGACCTGGCGTTCGGCATCATGGCGGCGCTGATGCAGGCATCCGCGCTGATGCAGATCCCGTTCTCCATGCTGGTCAACAAGACGCATAAGCGGAAGAAATACCTGTTGACCTATGGCTTGATCAGCCGGGCGATCTGGCTGCTGTTCGGTATGATCCCTTTGATCGTTCCGTCCAGCCCGTCGTGGCTCGGCCTGTATTCGCTGATCTTTCTGTTAGGCGCTTCTTCGTTCATGGGAGCGGCCATCAACGTCTGCTGGTTCCCCTGGTTTTCCGATCTGGCGCCGATCACGATCCGCGGAAGGTGGCTTTCGATCCGTGATACCGTCACATCCATCATCAGTGTCGGTATGGGCCTGGTGATCGCTCGACTGTTGGATACGCTGCCGCCGGAAACGCGGTATCTGATCGTTTTCATGATCGGCGGGCTTTTCGGTATGTGCGACATGATCAGCTTCGGTTTCTGCAAGGAGGTCTATTCTGCACCGCCGCAGAAGCTGCACATCAAAAAGGTCATGACGGACATGTTCCGCGACAAGCCCTTCGTCCATTTCCTGATCATGTGGACAGCCTGGTGTTTCACCGCCAACATGGGCGGCGTATACATGACACCCTATGCCATGAATGTGATGGGCCTGTCCGCGACGCAGATCATGCTGTTCGCCACCATCGCGGCATCCATCGCGACGGTCCTGTGCATCAGCCGCTGGGGCAAGGCCATGGACCGGTACGGCTGCAAGAGCGTCATGCTTGTGACGTGCTTTGTGGCTTCGCTGACGCCGGCCTTTTACGTGTTCCAGACGCCGGGCAGCATCTGGCCGACCCTGCTGCACAACTTTTTCGGAGCTGTCTTCTGGTGCGGTGCCAATCTGGCCGCCAACAGCATGCAGCTGTCCAGTTCTCCGGACGACCTGCGGCCCACCTACATCGCCGTGTTTTCCTGCGTGACGGCGCTGGTCGGTGGTACGCTGGGATCGCTGACCGGTGGTACGATCCTGGAATTCTGCGAGACACATGGTTGGTTCGTCGGCTGGTTCGACCGGTACAAGGCGCTTTTCGTGCTGGAAGTCATCCTGCGTTTGGGCTTCGTACTGCTGTTCGTGCCGAAACTGTCCAACGATAAGGAAGGAACTTCCAAGGATCTGCTGAAGGGCATATTCTCCGGTCATATTGCAAAACACGAGTGATTTTGATATACTGAAACCATCAATTTTCAAGGAGCAAAGGCCATGGTAACAATGAAATTACATGAAAACTGGCGCATGAAAGAAGCAAACGAGGCGGAGTGGAGCACTGCTAAGGTCCCCGGTACCGTCTATGCGGATTATCTGGCCGCCGGCAAGATGGAAAATCCCTACTGGCGCGACAACGAACTGAAAGCGCTGGAACTGATGGAGCACGATTATATCTACGAGACCACCTTCACACCGGAAGCCGAGGTCCTGAACAAGGAGAAGATCGTCCTGCGGTTCAACGGCCTGGATACTTTGGCCGACGTGGACCTGAACGGCGTGCGCATCGGTCACGCGGACAATGAGCACCGCGTCTGGGAGTTCGACGTGAAAGATGTGCTTACGGCGGGCGAGAACACCTTGACCGTCACCTTGCTTTCCAGTGTCAACTTCATCCGCGAAGCGTTCAAGGAAGACCCGGCGATCACCATGAGCACAGATGGTATGCAGGGTGCTTCTTACCTGCGCAAAGCCCACTGTGATTTCGGCTGGGACTGGGGTGCACGTATCCCCGATGCCGGTATTTTCAAGGATGTGGAACTGCTGGGCATGGACTACGGCCGCATCGAGTCCATCTACGTGCGTCAGCTGCATGAAGATGGTAAGGTGACCTTGCAGTTCGAGCCGGATATCATCGTGTTCGACCGTAAAGCGGATTATGATTATACTGTAACATACACTGTAACTGATCCGGAAGGCAACGTTCTGGTCACGACCACCGATACCACGTTCGAGGTCCCGGATCCACAGCTGTGGTGGCCTAACGGTTATGGTGCACAGCCATTGTATACCGTGCAGGCGGTCCTCAGCCGCAGCGGTGTGGAACTGGATCGCTGGAAGCGCCGCATCGGTCTGCGCACCATGGAACTGACCCGCGTCAAGGATCAGTGGGGCGAAAGCTTCTGTCACACAGTCAACGGTGTGAGTGTCTTCGCGATGGGTGCGGATTATATCCCCGAAGACAATATCAAACCGTTCATCACGCGCGAGCGGACCTTCAAACTGCTGAAAGACTGTAAGGACGCGAATTTCAACGCGGTCCGCGTCTGGGGCGGCGGCATGTATGCCAGCGAGGACTTCCTGGATGCCTGCGACGAGTACGGTCTGATGGTCTGGCAGGATTTCTGCTTCGCCTGCGCTTCTTACGACCTGACACCGGAATTCGATGCGAACATCCGTGAGGAGTTCCGTCAGAACATCCTGCGTATGCGCAGCCATCCGAGCTTGGGCCTCTGGTCCGGCAACAATGAGATGGAGCAGTTCTTTGCCATGTCCATGCGCTACGATCCGGATCACAAGGATCCGCGCGGCTACATCCGCAAGGCTTCGCAGGTATCGGATTATTTCGCCATGTACGAATACATCATTCCGCGCATGGTCATGGAGTACGATCCGCAGACCCCATATATCCCCTCCAGCCCGACGTCCGGCGGCGGCTATGATGACCCGAACGATGAACATCGTGGCGACGTCCATTATTGGGACGTCTGGCACGGCGGCAAGCCCTTCACAGAGTACCGTAAATTCCGCTTCCGCTACCTGTCCGAGTTCGGTTTCCAGGCTTTCCCGACCATGAAGACCATCGAAGCCTTCACCTTGCCGGAGGACCGCAACCTGTTCTCCTACGTCATGGAGAAGCATCAGCGCAACAACAATGCCAACGGCATCATCATGCGCTACATGCAGCAGACCTATCAGCTGCCGTCCACCTTCGACAAGCAGATCTACACCTCGCAGATGCTGCAGGCGGAGTCCATGCGCTACGGCGTCGAGCATTTCCGCGCCTGCCGTCCGGAATCCATGGGCACCATCATCTGGCAGCTGAACGATATCTGGCCGGTAGCCAGCTGGGCCATGATCGACTATTATGGCCGCTGGAAGGCTGTGTATTACGAAGCCCGCCGATTCTTCGCACCACTGCTGCTGGTCAATGAAGAAGCCAGTGTCATGACGCAGAACGAGAACATCAACGCGGAGCCTTACGATATCCAGAATTCGGTCAAGCTGACGCTCTGCAACGAGACGATGCAGGATCGTAAACTTACCGTCCGCTGGCAGATCCGCGAGGCATGCGGCAAGGCCGTGCGCGAGGAAGAAGTCAAGGACATTGCGGTACCGGCGCTGTCCGCTGTCCATTTGGACGAAGTCATGATCGACATCGACCGCTTCAGTCAATATGTATCCTACCAGATGCTGGACGAGCAGGGTGCAGTAGTTTCCGAAGGCACCACCCTGTATATCCAGCCCAAGTACTTCCGGTTCGAGGATCCCGAGATCACCCTGGAAGTCCTGGATGATACACACATCCGCGTCACTGCACAGAAGTTTGCCAAGAACATCCAGATCCTGGATGAGGCCGGCGAATTGAAGCTGTCCGATAACTATTTCGACCTGCAGCCCGGCAGCCGCGTGCTGGAAGTCCTGGCCGGCAAGCCGGAAGACCTGAGTGTGATGAGCGTCTACGACATCCGCTGAGAAAGACCAAAAATATAAGCTCCCACCGCGATGTGGGAGCTTTTTTCTTGCAGAAGATACTTTTTTTGGTCACCAAAATGTGCTATACTGGGCAAAACATCATCACGTATCGACCCAGGAGGGATTTCCATGGCAGATAAAAAGACCATCATCCTGCAGCTTCTGAAGATCCTGCAGGAGGAGACGGATCAAAACCATACTTTGAACGCGCAGCAGCTGGCAGAGCGGTTGGAGTGCAACCGCAAGACCATCTACGCGAATATCGAAATGCTGCGGGACATGTTCATCCCGATCGAGCAGATCAAGGGAAGCAATCCCGGCTATTACATCCAGGAGCGTGAATTTTCCCTGCCGGAGCTGAAGCTGCTGGTGGATGCGGTACAGGCGTCCAAATTCGTCACCAGCGAGCGTTCGGATGAGCTCATCCGCAAACTGGAAAAGCTGACCACCAAGGATCAGGCCAGGACGCTCAGACGTCAGGTCTTCATCTATAACCGCGCCAAGACCGGCAACGCGGCCATCTATGACAATGTGGACGTGATCCACAGCGCCATGCAGGAAAACAGCCGCATCAGCTTTCATTACTGTGAATGGACCGTGCGGAAGGAACTGGTGCCCCGGCACAATGGTGCGATGTACGACGTATCCCCCTGGAGTCTGACCTGGGACGACGAGAACTACTATCTGGTGGGTTTTGACGAGAAGGACCAGAAGATCAAGCACTACCGCGTCGACAAGATGCAGGACATGAAGGTATCCAATAAAGAACGTAATGGCCGGGAGCAGTTCGATCATTTCGACCTGGCGGCTTATGCCAAGAAGACCTTCGGCATGTACGGCGGCGAAGACGTCAATCTGACACTGTCGGGCGATCAGCATCTGGTGGGCGTGGTCATCGACCGGTTCGGTACGGATATCATGCTGCGGCCGGATCTGGAGGATAAGGAGCGGTTCGTGGCGCACGTATTGGTCTCAGTCAGTCCGCAGTTCTTCGGATGGCTGGCCGGGATCGGCCCGGGCCTCAAGATCGAAAAGCCGGATCGGGTGCGGGAGGCGTTCGTAGAGCATCTGGACAAGATCCGTGCGCTGTATGCGGATGGAAACTAAAGCCTTGCAATGCGTCGTTGATTTCAGTATAATGAAGCCAGCATCATAAGCATCGATAAGGAGGGGAACTATGGCACTGTTCAGTAAAAAAACATGCAGCATCTGCGGTGGGGAGATCGGCCTTTTCGGCAACCGCAAACTGGAAGATGGCAATATGTGCAAGCACTGCGCGGCGAAGCTTTCCCCCTGGTTCAGCGACCGAAGAAGAAGCACGGTCGTCGATATTCTGGGGCAGCTGGATTACCGTGAGGCAAACAAGGAGAAGGTCGCGGCCTTCCATCCTACGAAAACGCTGGGCAATGACAACGTCAAGCTGATGGTGGATGAGGACGCGAAGACCTTTGTGGTTGCACGCTCTCGTGAGCTGACCGAGGGAAATCCGGATGTCCTGTCACTTTCGCAGATCACCCGCTGTGATTTCGAGATCAACGAGTCCAAGGACGAGGAGAAGCTTACAAACGCGGAAGGAAAACGCGTCAGCTACGATCCGCCCAGGTATCAATACGAGTATAGTTTTAAGATCACGATCGGTGTCGATCATCCGTATTTCGATGATATGTATTTCGATCTGAACCCCATGGATATCCGTACGACGGATCTGCCGGTCGCTGAGAGGTACAAGCCCGATCCGAGGACGAACGAGGAGTACAGGGAGTACGTCAGAATGGGCCATGAGGTCGAATCCGTGCTTACCGGAAAGCCCATGCCGCCCGAAGAGAAACCGCCGGTAGTCAAGCCGGCCAATAAACCGGCGACAGGTCCCAGCGTCAACCCCAATGCGGATATGGCCCAGACCCCGGTCTTTGTGCCGACGAAACCGAAAACCGATGCGAAGTGGAAGTGCCCGGCCTGCGGAACCTTGAACACCGGTAAATTCTGCTCCGAATGCGGTGAAAAGAAGCCGGAGCCCACTTTGAAATATAAGTGCGATAAGTGCGGATGGGTCCCGGAGGATCCTGCCAATCCGCCTCGGTTCTGCCCGAACTGCGGGGACGCGTTTGGTTTTGTAGATATCGTCAAAGAATAAAAAGAACGGCCGTAAGGCCGTTCTGTGTTTACAGAGGAGAGAAACGATGGACCAATGGCTCGAAAACAAACAGCTTCCATATCATCTGGCTTCAGCGTGCGGCCTTGTGCGCAAAGACGGGCTCATTCTTTTGATACGGTCTTCCAAACGCGGCTGGGAGCTGCCCGGAGGCACTGTTGAGCAGGGCGAAACCATCACAGAAGCCCTTACAAGAGAGGTCTACGAGGAGTCGGGCATACGCTGTGTACCGGAGCACCTGACAGGCGTGTATCAGAATCTTCTGATCAAGGACGGGTACGGACCATTAGAGGGGATGAAGCTGCCGCCGATCATCAATTTCGCGTTTCTCTGCAGATACACAGGCGGTGTGGCGACGGTTTCGGAAGAATCGGAAGACGTACGCTGGGTAACGCCCGAAGAGGCGGTGCGCATGGTGACACATCCGTTATATGCACAGAGGCTTGCGGATATGCTGGAATATAACGGAACAGTTGTTTTTTCATCCTATACGTACGACAATCGAACCATGGAATGTAAAACAAAAGAGGTTCTGTAGAAACAGCAAATACCGGCCTGCTGCATGAGCAACAGACCGGTATTTTTGTGTTTCAGGATCTTAGAATTCCAGATTGTTGACGGTTCTCGGATAGGGCAGGACGTCGCGGATGTTGCCCATGCCGGTGACATAGAGGATCAGGCGCTCGAAGCCCAGGCCGAAACCTGCGTGTTTGTTGGTGCCGTAGCGGCGCAGATCCAGATACCACCAGTAATCGTCCTTGTTCAGACCCAACTCATCCATGCGGGCTTCCAGTACATCCAGACGCTCTTCACGCTGAGATCCACCGATCAGTTCGCCTACACCGGGGACCAGCATATCGGCCGCGGCAACGGTCTTGCCATCATCGTTGAGCCGCATGTAGAAGGCCTTGATCTCCTTCGGATAGTCGGTCACGAAGACCGGACGGCCGAAGATCTCCTCAGTGAGGTAACGCTCGTGCTCAGTCTGCAGGTCGCAGCCCCAGTACGGATCGTACTCGAACTTGTGGCCGCTCTTCATCAGCAGGTCCACAGCCTCAGTATAGGTCACTCGACCGAAATCACTGTTGACGACATGGTTCAGACGCTCCAGCAGGCCTTTGTCGACGAAGGAGTTGAAGAAGTTCAGTTCATCTGCAGCATTTTCCATCAGATAGCGGATGACATATTTGGTCATGGCTTCCGCCACTTCCATATCTCCTGCCAGATCACAGAAGGACATTTCCGGCTCGATCATCCAGAATTCCGCAGCATGGCGGGTGGTATTGGAGTTTTCGGCACGGAAGGTGGGACCGAAGGTGTAAATGTTGCGGAACGCCGCAGCGTAGGTTTCACCATTGAGCTGACCGCTGACAGTTAATAAAGCTTTTTTGTTGAAGAAGTCCTGGCTGAAATCGACCTTACCATCTTCCGTCAGCGGCAGATCGTTCAGATCCAATGTCGTGACCTGGAACATCGCACCGGCGCCTTCCGCATCGGAACCGGTGATGATCGGGGTATGGACGTAGACGAAGTCGCGCTCCTGGAAGAATTTATGGATGGCGTACGCGGCCAGAGAACGGATACGGAACACGGCCTGGAAGGTGTTGCTGCGTGGACGCAGGTGCGCGATGGTGCGCAGGTATTCCATGCTGTGACGCTTTTTCTGCAGGGGATAATCCGGCAGAGAACTGCCCTCGATGATGATCTCTTCCGCCTGCATCTCGAACGGCTGACGGGCTTCCGGTGTCAGGACCAACGTGCCTTTGACCACGACGGCGGAACCGACGGGCAGATGGCTGACTTCCTGGAAGTTTTCGACTTTTTCATCCTCATAGACGACCTGGATCGTGTTGAAGCAGGTGCCGTCGTGCAGGACGATGAAGCCCAGCGCCTTGCTGGCGCGGATGCTGCGGACCCAGCCGGCTACGGTCAGGCTCTGACCGGCAAAAGCCGACGGGTCAGCGAAAATATCTTTTACTAACGTAAACATGTTCTATCCTTTCTGCGCTGGCCTTCCTTAACGGACGATGGCCGGCGCTTCCTGATTCTTCAGAATGACGTCATGTGCGCCGCCTTCCACGATGGAGGTGGCGGAGACCAAGGTGATCTTGGCATTCTTCTGCAGCTCTTCGATGGTCAGGCAGCCGCAGTTGCACATGGTGTGCTTGACTTTGCTCAAAGAAAGCGCAACGTTGTCCTTCAGTTTGCCGGCATACGGCACGTAGGAATCAACACCCTCTTCGAAAGCCATTTTCTTGTCGCCGCCCAGGTCATAACGCTGCCAGTTGCGGGCACGGCTGGAACCTTCGCCCCAATACTCTTTGACATATGCACCGTTGATGTGCAGACGCTTGGTGGGAGACTCGTCGAAACGGGAGAAGTAGCGGCCCAGCATGAGGAAATCCGCACCCATAGCCAGCGCCAGGGTCATATGATAATCGTAGACGATACCACCATCGGAGCAGATCGGGATGTACACACCGGTCTCCTTGAAGTACTCGTCACGCGCGGCAGCCACTTCGATGACGGCCGTCGCCTGTCCGCGGCCGATACCCTTCTGCTCACGGGTGATGCAGATGGAACCGCCGCCGATACCGATCTTGATGAAGTCCGCACCGGCTTCCGCCAGATAGCGGAATCCATCGCGGTCGACCACGTTGCCGGCACCGACTTTGACGGTATCACCATATTTTTCACGGATGAACTGGATGGTCTGTGCCTGCCAGATGGAATAACCTTCGGAAGAATCGATACACAGGACGTCAGCTCCGGCCTCTACAAGAGCGGGAACACGCTCCTCATAGTCGCGGGAATTGATGCCGGCGCCAACGATGTAACGTTTCTGCGCATCCAGCAGTTCGTTCGGGTTTTCTTTGTGCGCGTCGTAGTCCTTGCGGAAGACGAAGGAAGTGAGACGCTGGTTCTCATCGACGATGGGCAGAGCGTTGAGCTTGTGGTCCCAGATGATATCGTTCGCTTCTTTCAGCGTGGTGCCTTCTTTTGCGTATACCAGGGAC
>JAEEGL012160134.1_pt1 | contig 17436 bp, 14 predicted proteins | sample 9134231 | NCBI WGS metagenome assembly JAEEGL01 (sample SAMN16246548, study PRJNA631951) | gut metagenome | biome: gut microbiome; feature: rumen; material: fiber-attached | host: Bos | place: Iran: Karaj | collected 2018-10
AGAGACAACTGAAAACCAAACACCAGCTCAACCTAAAAAAGTAGTTACAGAAGTTGGTTCTCTAGATACAATTTCAGTTAATACATCAATTGAACTTGCATCTGATGCAAAATTAAGAGTACTTCCAAGTTTTATGTCTAATACTGTTGATACATTTGCAGCTGGAACACAAGTTAAAGTAATTAAAAAAATGGGAAGCTGGCTTCAAGTATCAAATGATGTTAAAACTGGATGGATTAATGGAACAAGGGCAATTGTTAAAATTGAAGTTGTAGAAGAAAAACCTGCAGAAGAAGTAAAAGAAGAGGTTAAAGAAGAAACAAAGAAAGAAGAAACAAAGAAAGAAGAAACAAAGAAAGAGGAAACAAAGAAAGAAGAGACAAAGAAAGAAGAAACTAAAAAAGAAGAGACTTCTTCAAATGGATCTTCATATGCACAAGTTGAAGGAAGAATAAATGTTACTACAGCTAGAGTAAGAGAAAAACCATCAACAACAAGTGAGATTGTTTCAACATTAGATTATAATGATAAAGTAACAATTGATAATGAAACTGGAGAATGGTATCACATTAAGAGTGGAAAAGTTACAGGATATGTTCGTAAGGACTTAGTAACTACTGGAGTTTCATCAAGAGGATTAGAAGAAAGAAGAGAAGATACTTCAGCTGCTCAAACTCAAACACAAACTCAAGCAGCAGCACCAGCAGCTCCAGCACCTCAAGCTTCAGGAAATGGAGCAGCAGTTGTAGCATTTGCTAAAAACTATATTGGATATCCATATGTAGCAGCAGGAAAGAATCCAACTACTGGATTTGACTGCTCAGGTTTTACTCAATACGTATTTAGCAATTTTGGTGTGTCACTTGGAGGTTCAGCTGCTAGTCAATCAGGAGCCGGAACTGAAGTTTCAAGAGATCAATTAGCACCAGGAGATTTACTATTATTCCAAGATGAAGGAAGATCAATGATAGGACATACTGGTATATATATTGGTGGTAATCAAATGGTTCATGCTGCAAACCCAAAAAGGGGAGTAGTAATTGATTATATTAATGAAGCAAATTCATATTATAATTCAAGATATGTAACAGCAAGAAGATTAGTAAATTAAGATATAAAAAAAAAAAAGACATATTCAAAAGAATATGTCTTTTTTATTTTTATTAATTAACATCAAATTTTAAGTTTTCTCCATCAACATTAACATGTATTGTTTGTCTAGAAGAAACTTCACTTCTTAAGATTAATTCAGCTATTGGATCTTCAATATTTTTTTGAATTGCTCTTCTTAAAGGTCTAGCACCATATTTTAAATCTGTTCCTTTGTCAACTAAGAAATGTTTTGCGTCATTTGAAACATCTAAAATAATTTCTTTTGAATTTAATGCTTCTTGAGTCTTAGCAAGAAGTAAATCTACGATTTGTAATAACTCATCTTTAGTTAATTGACTAAATGGAATTATTTCATCAACTCTATTTAAGAATTCAGGTCTAAATAAATCTTTAAGAGCTCCTATAATCTTATCTGTTTCATAAATACCATCTTTACCAAATCCAATTGCATTTGTATTTAAATTTGAACCAGCATTAGATGTCATAATAATTATTGCATTTTCAAAGTTTACTGTATTTCCTTGTGAATCTGTAAGTTTTCCATCGTCTAATATTTGAAGTAGGATATTAAACACGTCAGGATGCGCTTTTTCTATTTCATCAAGTAATACAATAGAATATGGTCTTCTCTTAATTTTTTCGGTTAATTGTCCAGCGTCGTCGTAACCAATGTATCCTGGAGGTGAACCGATAAGCTTTGAAGTAGAGAAGCTTTCCATATATTCACTCATGTCTAATCTTATAATAGCATCTTCGCTGCCAAACATTTCAAATGCTAATGCTTTAGCAAGTTCTGTTTTACCAACACCTGTTGGACCAACAAATATAAATGATGGTGGACGTTTTGAACTTTGAAGTCCAGCTCTATTTCTTCTTATAGCTTTGGCTACAGCATTTATTGCTGCATCTTGACTAATAATATGTTTATGTAAGTTATCTTCTAAGTGAAGTAACTTTTCAGTTTCAGCTTCAGTTATTTTTGTAACTGGAATCTTTGTCCATCTTTCAATAACTTCTGCAACATCTTGAACAGATAGAGATGGGGGAACTAGTCTTCCTTCAATCTCATGCATTTTATCTGTTAAAGTACATTCTTTAGTTTTTAAATCTGCTGCTTTTTGATAATCTTCAATTGAATCAGAAGAAACAGCTTCTTCTTTTTCTTCAGCAATTTTTGCAAGTTCGTTTTGAATGATTGCAAGTTCGAATAAGTCTTTATTATTTAAATTGATTTTAGAACAAGCCTCATCAATTAAGTCAATTGCTTTATCTGGAAGATATCTGTCATGAATATATTTTTCTGACATCTTAACAGCTTTTTCAATAATGTCTGGAGTAATAACAACTTTATGATAATCTTCATAGTATTTTTTAATACCATTGATGATTTTAATTGTTTCATCAATAGAAGGTTCTTCAACAATGATTGGTTGAAATCTTCTTTCTAATGCTGAATCTTTTTCTATATATTTTCTATATTCTTTTAAAGTTGTTGTACCAATTAATTGAATCTCACCATTTGTTAGAGCTGGTTTTAAGATGTTTGCAGCATTCATAGAATGTTCTGCATCTCCAGCACCAATAATATTGTGAATTTCGTCAATAACTAAGATGATGTTACCATATGTTTTGCATTCATCAATAAGAGATTTCATTCTTGCTTCGAATTGACCTCTAAATTGTGTTCCAGCTATAATAGCTGTCATATCAATTAAATATACTTCTTTATTTAATAATTTTGCTGGTACTTGTTGACGAGCAATTCTTAACGCTAAACCTTGAGCTATAGCTGTTTTACCAACACCAGGTTCACCAATTAAGCATGGATTATTTTTAGAACGTCTATTTAATATTTGAGTCATTCTTTCGATTTCTTGATCTCTACCAATAACTTCATCTATTTCATTATTTTTAGCTTTATCAGTAAGGTTTGTACCGAATGAATCTAAAAATCTTTTCTTGTTATTTTTAGCTTTTTTAACTTTAACTGTTTTATTTGAAGCACCTGAATCTTGTTCTGATTCATGGTCTTTTTCTACATTCCATTCTTCTTTTGAATTTTGATCATTTTTCAAAAATTCAAATAAGTTTCCGATAGGAGATGAGCCATCGCCATTTTCACCTAAACCTAATGCTTCTAAATTGATATTTTCAGAAAAGTCTTTCAAGATATCCTCGAATTGAGCAGACATGTCTTCTAATTCTTCATTAGAGATATTTGCATTTTTTGCTAATACTTCAAGAGGATTAATTCCTCTTTCTTTTGCACAATTATAGCAAAGACCTTCCATTGTTTTTTTGCCATTTTCTACTTTGTTAAGGAAGACAACAGCTGTATTTTTATTACAAACAGAGCATATCATGTATATCACCTCTCTTCATTCTTTTGCTTATGTAATACTTAAAATATAATACTATATTCTAAAAAAATAGTCAATAATGTTTTGATAAAAAATGTTTATTTTTGAATAATTATAGCGAAAAAATTAGCAATCTTAATAAAAGATTGCTATTGCTTGCAGCTGTACTAAAAAATGGTTTTTTAGTAAATAATTGATATAAAATGAAAAAAATGCTATAATGAAATCGATTTAAATCATAAGAGGTGAATTATGGGATTTATTAGAACTATTAAAAGATTTGTTGGAAATCTTCGTGGAGGAAGAAAGGTAGCTTTCTTTGTTAGCATAATAGGAATATGCATAGTTGCAATTCTATTTGGAATATTTATCCAATTTTATTATAAATATTCAGAATCAGATCCTTTAATGATAGGAATTAATACTTCTGCACAAAAAACAATTGAAGAGTTAGAAGCATTGGAGGCAGAATTCAATGGATTATTTACAAACGAGATTTATATTAATAGTGAAAATGTAAAAGTAAATAAGATAGAACCACAAAACAATATAGTTTATACTGGTTATAATTTAGTAAATGATGATGAGAATTTTTATAGTGTAAATGCTCAAGTACCAGTAATTAACATTAATACTGATTCAGCAAAAACAATTAATTCTCAAATTAAAACAGAGTTTTATGACAAAGCAAACCAAGTAATGAGATCTAAAAACGGAAAGACAGTTTATTTAGTTTCATATGTTGCATATGTTAATCAAGATGTTCTTTCAGTAGTTATTAAATCATCATTAAAAGAAGAAGGAAAATCTGAGAAAGTATCAGTAAAAGCATATAACTACAGTATTCCAAATGGTGAAATTTTATCATTTAACGACTTTTTAAAACTAAGAGAACTTACAACAGATGAAGTTCAAACTAAAATTAATTCAAGTATAAAAGAAGCAGATCATAATGCAAAAATAATTGCTGAACAATTTGGAAATCTATATCAAAGAGATTTAAATAGTAGTATTTATAAAGTTGAAAATGCAGAAACATACTTTATAAATCAAGATGGTTTCCTATATTTAGTTTATGCATATGGAAATAAAGATTATACAAATGAGATGGATGTTATAGTATTCTAATATACTCTAGGAGGGTAAAAAATTGAAAAAGGTCATTTTGATATTTATTACTTTTCTACTAATGATGAATATGATGATAGTTTTCTCTTATGCTACTGAGGAGAATCAAGAAGCGCAAGCTGAAACAAATATTGAAGAGGTGGCAGAAGAGGTTCAAGAGCCTACTATTGAAGTAACTAAAGCGCAAGCAAAAGTTACAAGAGCTAGTGAAGTTAAAGATAGAGAATATGATGATTACACAGACAAGTATCAAAACATAACTATCAAAATTTTAAACGGAAAATTTAAAGACAAAGAAATTGAAACAGAATACACATTATCATACGATTTAAAAGGTCAAATATTAGCATATAAGGTTGATGAGGGAGACACTATTGACATCGAGATAATTGATGATGGAACAGATAATATTACTGTTGCGATTGAAGGATTTCATAGAATAATTCATATTATAGTTATTGGCATTTTATTTGTTATAGCAATGCTTGCAATTTATAGAATGAAAGGATTAAGAATAATAATCGCAATAGCTTTTGAATTATCTGCTTTATATTTCTTTATGATTAAAGGAATATATAAAGGTGGAAACATTTTTTGGAGAGTAGTATTAATAGGTACAATTTCAACATTTATTTCAATGTTGATAATTGATGGAAATAATAAGAAGTCATTTTTTACTTCAATTAGTGGTGTGCTAGGAACATTTGTTGGAGCCGGAATTGCATCACTATTTAATCACTATTCAAAAATAAGTGGAGCAGTTGATGAAGCTATTCAATATAGTGCACATATGAGTACAACATATGATTATAGAGCACTTCTAATGGTTGAAGCAACATTTGTTATTTTAGGAATTTGCTTAAGTGTAGCAAAGATGGTAGCAGGAAGATTAGATGACGAAAAGAAAAAGAAGAGCGATATTTCTAGAAAAGCTTTATTCTTTAAAGGAATTGAAAGTGGTAAAGATATTTTAGGATCATCATTTATGACAATAGGATTTTTCTATATTGGAACTTTAACATCAATAATGCTTATATATCTTGCTTGTGCACAACATCTTCTTACAATCATAAATAGAGAATTTATTGCAGAAGCGACAATAATATTCTTTTCAGGAGGATTTGGAATCTTAGCAACAATTGCAATTACATCTCTATTATATGCATTTTGGGATGATGAAAAATTCTTTTATAAAACAAAATCAGAAAATAAAGTTGATGGAAAAAGAAGTTTAAAGGTATAAATATTAAGTAAAGCAGAAGAAATTCTGCTTTATTTTTTTGCTTTTTTTAAAAACTGACCACTCGGTATAATGACTTTTAAAAATTATTTTTATATAATTTTTAAATAGAGAGGTGAAAATATGAAGAAAAAGTATTTTGAAGCAATAGAGTGCAAGAATATAAAAGAAGTAATGGAAGCAAGTGTAAGAAAATATGGAAATAAAACAGCTTTCATTGTGAAATTAGAAAACAAAGAAAAAAAGAATATATCATATAAAGAATTATATGATGATATAAATAGCTTTGGTTCGGCTTTATATAATTTAGGATATAAAGATAAAAGAGTTGCTATCATAGGAAAGAATAGATACGAATGGGTAGTAGCCCATCTTGCAAATCAATTTGGTGGAATGATATCTGTTCCACTTGACAAAGATCTTCAATTTGAAGAACTAGAATCTTCATTAATTAGAAGCAAGGCAGATGTAATTGTTTTTGATCCAAAGCTTACAGATTTAGTTATGCAAGTTAAAGATGCTGGAAAAACAAATCTAAAAGAGTATATTCTTATGGATAAGTCTCAAGAATTTACTAATGTTCCAGATTTGATTGAAAAAGGAAGACAATTAATTAAAAATGGATATGATGATTTTCTAAACTATGAAATAGATGAAAACAAGATGAATACGCTTTTATTTACATCAGGAACAACATCACAGTCTAAAGCAGTTATGCTAAATCAAAGAGGTATTGCATCAAATATTTATGCACTTCAACTTGTTGAAGATGTTCATTCATATGATACGAATATTGCATTCTTACCATTCCATCATATTTTTGGTTCAACATGTATTATATATATGCTTTCACAAGGAGTAACAACATGTTTCCCAGATGGATTAAGATATATTAAACAAAACCTAAAAGAATATGGTGTATCTGTTTTTGTTGGTGTTCCAATTCTTACAGAAGCAATTTATAAAGCCATAAGAAAAGAAATAGAAAAGCAAAATAAGACAAAGTTAGTAGATACAATGACTAAGATTTGTAATTTTTTGCTTAAGTTTAAAATTGATATTAGAAGAGTAGTATTTAAATCAATATTAAAAGAACTTGGTGGAAAATTAAGATTAATAGTTGTTGGTGGCGCAGCACAAGATCCAGAAGTAATTAAAGGATTTGATAGTTTTGGGATTACAACTGTTCAAGGGTATGGTCTAACAGAAACATCTCCAGTTGTTGCAGCAGAAAGCTATTTAATAAGAAAACCAGGTACAGTTGGAAGACCAATGCCAAATGTTGAAGTTAAAATATTTAATCCAGATGAAGATGGCGTTGGTGAAGTAATAGTAAGAGGTCCAAATATCATGCTTGGATATTATGAAATGGAAGAGAAAACAAATGAAGTAATAGTAGATGGTTGGTTCCATACAGGTGATATTGGATATTTAGATGAAGATGGATGCTTAGTTTTAACAGGAAGAAATAAGAGCATGATAGTTCTTAAAAATGGAAAGAAAGTATTTCCAGAAGAGCTAGAAACAATTGTAAATAGATTAGATTTAGTATTAGAATCAATGGTATATGGCCTAGAAAACGAAGATGATAAAGTTGATGTAACCCTATCTATTAAAGTAGTTTATGATGATGAATATATAAAAGAAAAATATAGTGATAAAACAGATATTGAACTTGACAAAATTTTATGGGAACAAATTAAAGAAATTAATAAAGGATTCCCAAGGTACAAACATATTCAAAATATGACAACAACACATACAGAATTAATAAAAACAACTACTAAAAAAATAAAAAGATTTGAAGAAATGAAATTGATAAAGGAGGGAAAATAAATGAGTGAAGAAGAAATTTTTGAAAAAGTAACCACAATTTTAAAAGAGCAATTATCAATAGATAATAAAGAAGTAAAACTTGAATCACAACTTATTGATGACCTAGGTGCAGACTCTTTAGATTTAGTCGAAATATCAATGGCTTTAGAAGAAGAATTCAGCATAGAAGTTCCAGATGATCAAGTTGAGTCTATACATACAGTTGAAGATGTGGTAAAATTTATCCATAATAATTTAGATAATTAATTGTGGAGATATTTAATGAATAGAACAAAAAGAAAAATATTCCAGACAGCAGTTGAACTATTTGCAAAAAAAGGTTATGAAAATACTGGTATAGAAGAAATAACTGCTGTTGCCGGGTATGCCAAAGGATCTCTTTATTATCACTTTGGCACAAAAGAAGATTTATTTGACATGCTATTAGAAGAAGGTTTTAATCTTTTAAATAATAGTATTGAAATTAAATTTAGAAAATGTAATGGCCCATTAGATAAGCTAAGAGCTATAATGCTTGTCCAAATTAAAGTTATAATAAAATACGAAGATTTTATTACAGTTATTATAAATAATACTTTAGGAGAAAATTCTAGAACTAAAAAATGTCAAACTTATCTTGATGAATATATTAAGATAGTAGAAAACGTAATTAAAGAGGGAATAGCAGAAGATGTATTTTATGATGGTGATAGTGAGGCAATAGCTTATGGTATATTTGGAATTACATTTTCTAGTTTGCTTTATCGATTAAAAAAGGAAAGGAATTTAACAGTAGAAGATCTTTATAACGGATATGATTCAACTATTGTTAGAGGTTTGACTAAAAATTTTGAAAAGAATGAAGATTAAAAAGCGTGCACCACTATATTCAAAAGGAGAAGAAATATTTAATATGACTTCTCATATAGTTGGTGCTTGTTTTGGCTTAGTGGCCATGATAATCATGGTAATAAAAAGTGCAGCTGGTCATGACAGAATAGGAGTAATATCTAGTATTATTTTTGGGATGTCAATGATTATTCTATATACAATCTCAAGTATTTATCATGGTTTAAAAAGAGGAAAAGCCAAAAGAGTTTTAAGGATAATAGATCATTGTACAATATTTGTATTAATTGCTGGAACTTATACACCATATATAACCAATATGTTTATGAAATATGATAAAGCATTAGGATTAAGACTTATGATTTTTATGTGGGGAGCAGCAATATTAGGAATAATATTAAATGCTATAAATTTGGAAAAATATAAATCTATTTCTGTTATTTGTTATTTAATAATGGGGTGGTGTGGAATAATTAAACTTCCACTTTTAGTTAAACTTTTGGGGAAAACAGGATTTATATTATTGGTATTGGGTGGAATATCATATACGATTGGAGCAATAGTATATGTGATTGGAAAGAAAAAGAAGAAGAAATATTCACATTCTATTTTCCATTTGTTTATAGTTTTTGGAACAATATTTCAAACGTTAAGTATTATTATTTATGTATTATAAAAATAAAAAGGCTAGGATTAAATCCTAGCCTTTAAAAGTTATGTTTAAAATCCAAAGAAATCAAATATTGATCCACCTGAATCTGGGACTGTTTGAATAGTTACTCTTGATTTGTCTTCTTGCTCTTCAGTTTCTTCTTCAGCAGGTTTTTCGCCTAGAGTAAGTTCTAATTCTTTATATTCGCCTTGTCTATAAACTGTTATTTTAACTTTATCTCCAATTTGATGTTCGTTTTTATATTTATTTAATTCTGTTGATGTTTTTACTTCATGATCTTCGAATTTTGTAATTATATCACCTTTTTCAACACCAGCTTCTTTAGCTGAACCATTTTCCATTACACGTTCAACATATAATCCTTTAGGAATATTATATCTTTCTACTTCAGCATCTGATACTGTTGAATATTCAACACCAAGGAATGGTCTTTTTACTTCTTTAAATTCTATTAATTGATCAATGATTGTTCTTGCAGATGAGATTGGAATAGCAAATCCAATTCCTTCAATTCCACTTCCTGATAATTTCAAAGTGTTGATACCAATTACTTCACCATTTTGGTTTACAAGAGCACCACCACTATTACCAGAGTTTATTGCTGCATCTGTTTGAATTACGTTATATACTCTTCCATCTGCAGTAACTTCTCTATTGACAGCACTAATTATTCCTGTTGTAACAGTAGAAGGTAGGTCAATTGGATTACCAATTGCCATAGCAAATTCTCCAACTCTTAATGAATCTGAATCTCCAAGATCAGCAGCTACAAGATCTGTTCTGTCAATCTTAATTACGGCAAGATCAGTTTCTTCATCTTTACCAACAACTTCTGCTGGGATTTCTTCGTCACTATTGTATATCTTAACAGTTATTTTATTTGCACTTGTAACTTCATAATAAGAAGTTGATGTTGCAGATTCGATTACATGGTTGTTTGTTACAATATAACCATCTTCAGAAATGATAATTCCTGAACCAGTTGCTTTAGCTGTTGAGCTACCAAAGAATGAATTAACTTGATATTCTATTGTTATACCAACAACAGAAGGTAGAACCTTATTTGCAACTTCAACAGTTGTATCAGAAAAGTTAGCAAGTGTTTGCACGTTTATTTCAGTATCTCTTTTTTCTGTTGATGTATCTTGGCTTGGAAGATATGTAACATTTGATGTTCCAATTAATTTTTGTTTAATTGATGGGACTCCAAAGCATACTCCTAAAACTAAAGACGCACCAAGAATACCTGAAATAAATGGAACAAAAAATGAACCTGATCTTCTTGGGCCCTTTGAAGAGTTGAAATTATTACTAAAATTGTTGTCTTGACTAATGTTAAAACCATTTTCCATTTTAATACACCTCCATAAAATGTTTTTTAGTAAATTTTCTAATTTATATTATATTCTTTCGTACTTATTTTTCAAGTACGAGATATGGAAAAATATTCAAAATTTAATTGAAATATTTTTCTTATATAGATATAATATTATTGCAAAATTAAAATAAACTTAAAATAATAAAAATTTTTTTGAAGGAATAAATTATGAATCAAAAAGGTGTTACAATAGCTGCACTTGTAGTTACTATAATAGTTGTATTAATTCTTGGAGTTGTATCTTTCTCAGTTGGTTTTCAACTTATGGATTATTCAAGAGTAAGAAATAGTATTACAGTATTAAGTCTTACAAGAGCAGAAGCTGAAAAGATATTTGAACAATTTGCGACAGAAACAACTAGAGATTTTGAACACATGACTAATATAAATCAAATATCAACAGATTCAGCATATGACTATTTGAAATTAAAAGATAAAGGAGCTTTGGATTCTTGGAGTCAAAATACAACTCTTACAGAAATATTCTATGATATTGATGATATTTCAGCTGATGAAATGAGCATGCTTGTAGAGGAAGACGCATTAATTATTGATGGAAATGATGCTCCACAAAGATGCCTTTGGTTTAAATGGAGTCCAGAAGCTTTAAGTATATTAAAATTAGACTATCAAAAACTATTGACAGATAGTAGTAAAAATTACATATATATAAATTATTATAATGGAGAAGTTATACTTCCATGTGGAGTAAAATCAGATACTGGAGATATGTTTTATTCTCTAACAGGTTTAGAGAATGCAGATTGGATTGAAACAGATGTATAGGGATGTTTTATGAAAGAAAAAGAAATAGAAAGACTTAAAGTATTAAAAGAAGAAGAAACAAAACTTTATAGTGGAAATATAGAATATATATGCGGAATTGATGAGGCAGGAAGAGGGCCATTAGCTGGACCAGTTGTTGTTGGCGCTGTAATAATGCCTAAAGATTCATTTATTGAAGGAGTTAATGATTCTAAAAAAGTATCAGAGAAAAAAAGAGAAAAACTTTATGATGAAATAACAGAGAATGCAATAGCATGGAGCGTAGGAATTGTTGATCAGAAAACAATAGATGAGATAAACATTTTAAATGCTACAAAACTTGCTTTAAAAAAAGCATTAGAAGGATTAAGCCAAAGACCAGATATAATAATGGTTGATGCTTTAGATAAAATGGATACACTTGGAATTCCATATATATCAGTTATTAAAGGTGATGCTAAGATTTATTCAATAGCAGCAGCATCAATTGTAGCAAAAGTTACAAGGGACAGAATAATGCGTGAGTGGGATGAAGTATATCCACAATACGGATTTGCAAAACATAAAGGATATGGTACAGCAGATCATATAAAAGCAATTAAGGAAAATGGACCTTGCATGATTCATAGAGAGTCATTTATTAAATATTTTATAAATAAAAAATAACAAAAGATTTTTTATAAACAAAAGAGAGGGTGTAAAAATGGATATTACAAGTATCATTAAGAAAAAATGTGAAAGAAAAGAATTGACACCGGATGAAATTAAATACTTTGTTGGTAAATATGCTAAAGGAGAGATTAGTGATGCGCAAGCGGCTGGTCTTGTTAGTTTTATTTATGCTAATGGTATTACAGAAGATGAAATATTAGTTCTATGTAAAGCAATGGGAGAAACTGGAGATACAATTAATTTAAATGAGATTTCTTCAAACATAGTTGACAAACATTCAACTGGCGGTGTTGGAGATAAAGCTACTTTAATATTAATGCCAGTTATGGCAGCTTTAGATATTCCAGTTGCTAAGATATCAAGTAGAGGATATGGAATTTCAGGTGGCACTATTGACAAACTTGAATCAATTCCAGGATTTAGAACTGAAATTAGCATTGAAGAATTCATTAAAAATATTAAAGAAAATAATTTATGTATAATGGGACAAAACTTTAATTTTGCTCCAGTAGAACAAAAATTATATAAATTAAGAACACAACTTGGATATACAAATTCACTTCCTCTTATTGCAGCAAGCTTATTAAGTTTAAAGATTGCTGTTGGATGCGATAAGCTAGTATTTGATATTACTTGTGGTAATGGAACATATATTAAAACATATGACGAAGGTAAAAAACTTGCTAAACTTTTAATAAGACTTGGTAAAAGATTAGATAAAAAAGTTGCATGTGTTATAACAAATATGAATGAACCACTTGGATATTCAATTGGACATAACTTAGAGATGAAAGAAACAATAATGGCACTTAATGGAAAGATGCCACAAGACTTAGGAGATGTAATTGAAGCATTAGGTGGCGTAATGATGTCACTTGTTTCACCAAACAATGCATTAGATACAAGCGCAAAAGCTATAAAAGAAGTATTAAGAAATGGAAAAGCACTTCAGAAATTTAAAGAAATGGTAGCAAGGCAAGGTGGAGACGTAAGTTACATTGATGATCCAGAAAAATTTGACAAAGCAAGATATGCTATTCCAGTATTTGCTAATGATGATGGCACAGTTGAGAAGATAGACACAGATATGGTTGGAAGTATAGCAGTATTCTTAGGAGCTGGAAGAATGAAAGATGAACTTGACATCAATAGAACAGCAGGCATTGTTCTTAATAAAAAAGTTGGTGACGATGTTAAATCTGGAGAAGTTTTAGCTTATATTCATACAAATGATGAAGGAAAACTTCAAGGTGCGACAGAAAATATTAGAGAAGCATTTGTTATTTCAGATAAAAAAATAAATGTTAAATCAAGAGTATTAGAAATAATAACATAGGAGGAAATAATGGAGAATACAAAAGGAAAAGAACTAAAACAAAAATTATTTTTAAACAAAAAAGTTGGATGGGATGATTTAAAAGAAGGCGAAAATGAAGCAATTTTTAGATTTGCAGATGAGTATATGTATTACTTAAATCAATCTAAAACAGAAAAAGAAATAATCAAAACATCAAAAGAAATACTTATTAAAAATGGATTTGTTGATCTTTCTGAAAAAGAAGTTCTTCATCCAGGAGATAAAGTATTTTTTATAAATAAAGATAGAAATGTATATGCTGCTGTAATTGGCGAAGGAAAATTAGTTGATGGATTCAATATGATAGCAGCACACGCTGATTCTCCAAGAATTGATTTAAAACCAAGACCACTATATGAAGACAATGAAATTGCATTATTTAAAACTCATTATTATGGTGGAATTAAAAAATATCAATGGACAAATATTCCACTTGCACTTCATGGTTTAGCTGTTAGAAAAAATGGAGAGAAAGTAAATATTGTAATTGGTGAAGAAAATGATGATCCAATATTTACAATATCAGATCTTCTTCCACATTTAGCGCGTGAACAAATGCAAAAGAAGCTAGCTGATGGAGTAGAAGGGGAAGAACTAAACGTTTTAGTTGGTTCAATTCCATATGAGGATGAAGAGATATCAGAAAGGGTAAAATTAAATATTCTAAACATTTTATTTGAAAGATATGGACTAACAGAAGAAGATTTAATTAGTTCTGAAATGGAATTTGTACCAGCATTTAAAGCAAGAAGCTTAGGATTTGATTCATCTATGGTTGCAGCTTATGGCCAAGATGATAAGATCTGCTGCTATGCTGCACTTCGTGGAATAATAGAAGTTGAAAAACCACAAAGAACTGCTATATGCGTTCTTACAGATAGAGAAGAAGTAGGATTTGATGGTGTAACTGGAATGTTCTCACAAATATTTGATACATTTGTAGCAGAACTTCTAAATAAAACAAATGAAAATTTCCCAAATGCACTTCAAAAAACATTTATGAATTCAAAAGCTTTAAGCGCAGATGTAGATGCTGCTTATAATCCAAGCTTTAGCTATGCATTTGAGAAGAATAATACAGCATACTTAGGAAAAGGTATAACTTTAGTTAAATATACAGGCGCTGGAGGAAAATCAGGATCATCTGAAGCACCAGCAGAGTTAATGGCTGAAGTTAGAAGAATATTCGAAAGAGCAGAGGCAAGATATCAAGCAGGAGAACTTGGAAGAGTTGACAAGGGAGGCGGAGGCACAATTGCACTTACTTTAGCAAATAGAGGCATAAATGTAGTTGATGCTGGTGTTCCTGTTATGGGAATGCACTCACCATATGAAATTACTAGCAAATATGATGTATATCAAGCCTTTAAAGGTTATAGAGAATTTTATAAAGGGTAGGGAGTATTATGCATTTATTGTGGATTTCAATTATTTTAGTAGCAGCTTGTATTTATCTAGTTTCAGATAGATATAAGTTCAAACTTATGAAAAATATAGCAATGATAGTAATAGGAGTTTGTATAGTTCTATTCATCATTTCTTATTGCAAATACAAAGGATTCGATATATTAAGATACCTTTCAACTGTTGTGAAAGAACACATATAGTTGACATAATCCCTGAAATATGGTATAATAGCATTGTAACAGGGGAGTAATTAGTATATTTTTTAAAAATATATAGTAAAGTCAACAAACGACGTCTCGTCTGGCTTTACTTTAAATAATAAGACTTGTTATACATAGTATAGCGGGTTTTATTTTTTTCAGTTTTACTCTAGATTGAGAAAAGGAGGTAGATTATCATGAATGAAGAAAAAATGATCGCTTATGCTCAAGTAGATAGCATCCTAAGTCAAATGGACTACACAGAAGTTAATAAAATTCCTATGAGTCTTCTTAAAGAGTTTAAACAATATAAAAATCCAGAGTATACGGTTTACTATGACAAATCGCTACCTCTAGAGGCTCAAGATTTATCTAAGGAAGCAAGAACAATTTTAGCATCACTTAAATATAAATTTTTGTGCAGTGATGAAAAACAAAGAAAAGAAATGCTTAGAAAATTTGATTTAGATGAAGACAAAACAATTGAGTATACAGGCGGAATTAATCAAAAATCAAATATAAAAAAATCATTTAAAGATGAGATATTTGATAGTTTTAAAAATTCAAGATTCATGTCATTTTGTAATGACGCAAAAGGATTTTTAAGAATACTAATTGATTAATAGAATATAAGGCTATTGAACTTTTGGTTCGGTAGCCTTATTTTTTTGCGATTTTTGTTGAATTTTCAAGAAATTTATAGTATAATTGTGTTTGTACTTTTGTGTTTTTTATAGCACATATACTCACCAGTATATAGTAAAGGCAAAATAAGTTATGAAAGGGATGATGTAATTGGATTCTTTAGTTAAAGCTATGCCAAACATAAAGAAGTTTAATGATTTCATTTTTGATGTAAAAAAAGGCATTACACCAATTATGCTATCAGGACTATCTGATGTTGGAAAAATCCATTTAGCATATTCAACAAAGTTTTATACAGATAAACCAGTCTGCATTATAACTTACAATGAATTGCAAGCAAAGAAAATTATTAAAGACTTGTCATATTTTGAAGAAGATGTTTTATTCTTTCCAAAAAGAGATGTAACAAGTTTTGATTATATATCAGAAAGTAAAGATATATTATTTGATAGGATATCTGTACTTAATAAGTTAATAGAAAATGAGAATACTATTATCGTTACAACAATTGAAGCAGCAATGCAGAAAATGATTTCAAAAGAAGTGCTTTATAAAAACGTTTTAGATTTAAAAGTAGGTGATACTTATAATCTAGAAGATTTAAAAGAAAAGTTAGTACTTCTTGGATATGAAAGATATGATGCTATTGAAGGCAAAGGACAATTTAGTGTAAGAGGTGGTATCGTAGATGTTGCTACATCAGCTAAATCTGGTATAAGAATTGAGTTCTGGGGAGATGAGATAGACTCAATAAGAGAGTTTAAGATTTCTACTCAAAGAACTGTTGAGATGTTAGATAAGATTAAAATCTATCCTTCATATGAATTTTTGCTAGAGAAAAGTGTAGAAGAAGTTGCAAGAAATATTGAAAGAAAGAAATTTTCTGTTCATGTTCAAGATAAAGTTGAAGAAGATCTTAAACAAATAAGAGCAAGAGATTATTTAACTAAGATTGATAAATATTTTGATTGCTTCTATGAAAAATCAGATACACTTTTAGATTATCTAAATAAAGATACATTAGTATTTATAGATGAAATAGGAAAGATTAAAAATAGAGCAGAAAATATAGCAAAAGATAATGAGAACTTAACAACAGATCTTATTGCAAAAAATAAGATTATTCCTAGTCTACTTACGAAAATAGAAGACTATTTATCATTTACTGATAAGCTTGAAGGTTATCAGTCAATTTATCTAGAAAAACAAGATATTGGATTTGTAGATAAACAAAGTATGCATGCAAAAAGAAACGGATATAGCTTTAGCTATAGGGAGGTCAACTTTTTTCGTAGTTCAATGGATTTATTGTTTCAGGAATTACAAAAAGCTATCAATAACGGGTACGGAACAATAATTCTAGGCGGAAGCATGGAAAGTTGCAGGAAGATTTCTAATGTCTTGCTGGAGAAGGAAATACCAAATAATTATTTAGAAAAATTAGAGGATGAATTAACCCTAGGATGCGTAAACATCACACCTGGGGCTTTTTCTGCGGGATTTGAACTTAGAGAAGCAAATCTACTAGTAGTATCTCTATCTGAAATGTTTGAAGGAAGAAAACCAAAGAGAGTAAGAGTCCCAAACATTTTTAAGGATAGTGAAAAGATTGTATTTGAAGACTTAAAAGAAGGTGACTATGTTGTTCATAAATCACATGGTATCGGAAAATTTTTAGGAATAAATACAATCAAAGCAGATGGAATTATAAAAGATTATATTAAGATTCAGTATAAAGGTGGGGACATTTTATATGTTCCAACAGATGCTTTAGATAGTGTTAGAAAATACATTGGTGGAGATAAAGATAATCCAAACTTAAGCAAGCTTGGAT
>JAEEGL014039570.1_pt1 | contig 17436 bp, 26 predicted proteins | sample 9134231 | NCBI WGS metagenome assembly JAEEGL01 (sample SAMN16246548, study PRJNA631951) | gut metagenome | biome: gut microbiome; feature: rumen; material: fiber-attached | host: Bos | place: Iran: Karaj | collected 2018-10
AATTAGATTTTCTAAAGGATTTTTCCCTAACCTAATGAATATTTACCTACAAGTGAAGTATCCTTCTTATAAGAATTAGGCATTAAATTTTCCCCAATTACGTAATCCCGAGAAAGATATTTTATTATTGAAATTTTTTAATTTAACCAATCACCCAAACCATAATCACCCAACAAGACTTTTAATATTTTGAATTCTTGTTTTATGAATTTTTGATTTCTACTTTTTCATTTTGAGTAATTTTTTTCTATTATTTTATTATTATAGATAACAAGTATTTCCTGTTTTTGATAATTATTTGACGCAAATTATATCAATTAAGCATACAAATATTTTAAAACAGAATGATAAATATTATCTATTTTGTAGAAATGATTATAACCACGACATTAGATTTAGTTATTCTATTTTAAATTTAAGCCGTGGCCATAATCACTTTTAAGGCCTTTTAAAAAAGGAGGGACCTACAAGAGGTCCTCTCCATCTGAGCAAAGCGTAAATCTTTGGTTGCCTGCTTTTGAGGTCGTCAAACGTACCTTCATATCATTTTTTATACTTTCGTACGTTTGTTTGACTTCTTCACGCGTTGAACCAAACGAAAAACCGCTTTCGGAAAGTTTTACGGATGTGCTTAAAAACGTGGTATTATCCCCGTCAATAAACATGATACCGGCTTCATTGAAATCGCTTTTTGGTGTTTCCACCGGTTTGGTGTGGACTCCCTTACTTGCGAATTCCTTAACTAAGTCAAACAACATTACACCGCCGTCAACAGCATTAAGCGCCTTCTTAGTGGGCGCTGATAACTTAGCAAGAAACGTGGTCACGTTAGTAACTCGCTTTACTCCATTTACCTTTACTTGTTTCATAATTGTAAAAAGTTGTGTTCACGTCTGAACGTTAATACTAATTAATACGGGGGAACGTCTCCCACGCAATTAAAGATAGGGTGTGGTGCCTGATCTATAATCCATCTTTATTTATATAAAAAATTTTATTTTTATATATTGGTATATTGTTTTCATTTATATAAAAAAATTTGTTTTCGTCCTCAAAAAAAATTATTAGAAAAAAAATTTTAGAAAAAAATTTTAGGTTTCCCTTTTGTATCATTGTGTTCCACAACGTCTTAAATAAATCATTAATGATTTATAAATTTTTCACTTATTATATTTGGTCATATTGGAATTATTTTGTAATTTTGCATCAGTTAGGAAATAGCAAGTACTGCTGTTGAATAGCTGATTATATATAAAGAGGTATAGCAGGTTAGAATTTCCTCCAACCGGAATAGGAAGCTAAAGGATACTATTTAAGGTACAGGCAATGGAGGCTTAGAGATAACCAAGAGTGAGAACTAATAATATATAAACGGGGTTCTGAACTGTTATATTTCGCCTTAGGGCACCCTAGGTCATTAAAGTTGGGAAACTTGGCCAGGTCTCTTTGTATATAAAAAGTTATTAATATAACAGTTAGGAATAAGGGATATTGTATATTATTATGTGGAAAGATTTGGATATGTTTTAGAAGTCTGGGATTATGTCTCAGGCTTTATAGTATGGTATAAGTGATCTCAAGCAGATAAGGGAGTTGTATGATTCTTTATAGGATAATGTTTATGATGATGGTGGTATTCTTGCAGATTGGGCTAAAAGACCCTCATATAATGATTGGGTAAAAACGGTTCCTGAGGATAGGAAGGGAAACAATTACAATTTGAAGAGGGCCTATTATTTGGCAGATCCTAAAGAGCTTGAATCCTGGAGAACCTCTTCTATTGAAGATCTTGTAAACGGAAAAAACCATTTGAATTCTATTTATTATGATTCCAATACCGGGATTTATGAATTTATGAAAAGCAGGAATCATCCCACTTTATTTTTTGAATACAACTGGTATGCTTCTCCTGATGCCGAACATTTCAGAAAGAATTACGATTATGTAAATTCAAAGCCAGCCAAGTATGTTCCCAAACCGGACAAATGGATTAATACATACGCTACGGGAGGTGATATATTTTTGGGATATAATGGTGGAGAAACTGTGGATACTGACCAATGTGCTGAATTTGGAAATAGGAAAGTCAGGGATTTAGGTTATCTGATATCTGGTAATGCTTGGCATCCAAATGATGTTGATTTGGTTTACAGTGGTTATGATGAATCTTCCCGTCCTGTTGAATATGATAAAAAGGCTGTAGAGAATTATAATCACAGGGCTTCAGATACCATGTACAGGGATTTTGACAGTCGTATTCTTGATCCTGACCGGTTATATACTGTGAACATGTATTATAATGAAAGTAGAAAACAGAAGGAAGCTTTCAGAGACGGGAAAGGTGTCACAGGTACACATATGGGAGTATTGCACAATGAAAATGGGAAATGGTGGGTTACTCATAATATACACCGTACCATTCATAAAGACAGTTTTGTGGATCTTCAGAAAGGAAACAGGAAATACGGTGTTACTGCTGTATTCATGCCCAGAAAAGACACTTATTGGAATAGGCTTATTGGTAAAGGTGAAAGAGTGAAAGAACGTTTTGGAAGAGCCATTGGAAAAAGATTGACTTATAAATAATTTTTATTTAATAAAGTTTAACATAAAAAATTTGGTATATATAGGAAAAATGTTATACCTTTGCATCAGAATTTAAAAATTATGTTTGATGATAGGAACGCATGATAGTTTCACTTATTTGAAAGGAAATGGTTTTAATGAGTTGTTTTCCTTTTTATGGAGGACACAGGATTTGAGTATTACGGAGCAGTATGACAAAGGTGTCCGTTATTTTGATATACGAGTCAGGAGAAAGCATTTGAGAGGATATGCTTTTCCGGTATGGGTAATATGTCACGGTATGGTTGATTTTCATTATGAATCCTTGACATTGGAGAATATTCTTAAGGATCTTCCTGAAAAGGTAAAAGTACGTTTTGTTTTGGAACGGGGTTCAAGGGAAGATGAACAGGCTTTCAAGCTTGAGATACGTGCATTATTGGAAGATGTGAATCAGAAGTTTGATTCTGCTTATATAAAAAAGGGTTGGAGAACGGTATCTCCCACGTATTATAAGATAAAGGATTACACTTATGTTCCCTGGAATACTGGAAAGAGTTTCTTTTGGAATTTAAAGCATTTCAGATTGTCCACCATAAAGAAATGGGCAAAGAAGCACAATCCTGAATTCAACAGTGGTCATAAGGGAAGTAAGGTTGTTCATTTTGTAGATTTTATTTAATTATGTTGGATAAAGTTTTGAAATATGACAGTGATGTGCTTACGGCGGTGCATTACTTTATGAAGTATCCTTATGCCATGAGATCGGGCAAAGGGTGGTTGTCAAAGAGGTTGAAGGTTTCCCCGGAATCCATTGTAGAAGCCAGAAAGATTACAAGATCCCGGTTGAATGACGGTAACTTTGAAGTATCAGGTGCTTTTGTTTTTCCGAAAGTTCTTATTCTTGATATAGAGACTTCTCCCATGAGGGCTTATGTATGGAAGCGTTGGAAGGAAGACATTTCCTTAGACCAGACCATTTCGGAATGGTTTTGTATCAGTTGGGCTGCAAAATGGTTGTATAATGAAGACGGCGAATATGATGATGAAGTTTTCGGAACTGTTTTAACAGACTCCATGATAAAGAAGGAGAACGATTATTTTCTTATGTATAAACTGAGAGAATATTTGGACAAAGCCGATATTGTGGTTGCGCATAATGGAAGCAAGTTTGACATACCCAGGATCAATGCCCGTTTTATTTCTTTGGGTATAGATCCTCCTTCTCCTTATCATATTGTTGATACTTTGAAGGAAGCCAAGAAAGTGTTTGCTTTCAGTTCCAATAAATTGGATGCTTTGGCACAGTATTTGCATACAGGTACGCAGAAGATAAAGACTGATTTTTCACTATGGAAAAGATGTCTGGAAGGCGATACTCAGGCTCTTTGTGATATGTTGGAATATAATAAGCAGGATGTTCTTGTATTGGAAAAGGTGTACCTCAAGATGCGTCCTTTTATAAAGGGCCATCCTAACATAGGTGCTATATTGGCAAAAGACAATGTATGTCCCGTATGTGGTCATTCTATTGAGGAAACGGATTATTATTACAGCACCTCGGTAAACAGGTACAGGATATACAAATGTACCCATTGCAAGTCTTTGGTAAGAAGCCGTCTGCCTGAAGAAAAATCGAAAGTGACTCATGTAAGTTTGGGGCATTAACTTGATACCTTTTGGCTTGGGGTTTCTCCAAAAGGCTTTGTATAAAGAAGCCCCATTATTCGCCCTGTAGTGTAACGGTTAGCACAGGAGGCTCTTGGAAGCTCAATAATAAAGAGTGTAGTATGACAAATAGAATATATGGGTGTTCAGACGAACAGTTTGTTCATCTTATAAAGGGAAGCACAACAATATCTGAAGTTTTATTTAAGCTTGGATATAGTATAAATGGCAATTCTTGGGGATTTTCTCAAGTAAGAAAAAGAATGACTGATTTGAATTTAGATAGTTCTTCCTTCAAGGGGAAGTCAGTTCTTAAAATAAATGTAGAAAACGCCCTTACTGCAGAAAAGTTATTAGTTCTCAACTGTAAGCACAGTAGATCAAGACTGAGAAAATTTATAGTAAAAAACAAATTATTGCCTTACAAATGTGCTATTTGTGGAACTGAAAAATGGAACGGTAAAACTTTAAGTTTAGAGTTAGATCATATTAATGGTATTAATAATGATAACCGTTTAGAGAATTTAAGGTTTCTTTGCCCTAATTGTCATAGCCAGACTACAACTTATGGTAGTAAAAACTGTCAAAGGAATGAATCAAAGTATGACATTACTGAAGATTTAAGAAATTTGGTTGAGACTACCTATAATGATTGTAAAAGTATTAAAAATGTTTCTGCAAAGCTTGGAATAAGAAGATCAGTAGTTACAAAAATACTTAGTGAGTCTGGTCAAAAACACTCTAACCAAAAATACGTTATAAGATATGACAAGGACCATAAGGAAATAAAGAGATATGGAAGCCTTGTTGAAGCTGCTAAAGACTTAATATCTAATAACGAAGTTAAGACAAAGAGAGTAAAAACATGTACAAGGACACTCTCTTATAATAAAGACAATTTTTGGTTAAACAGTTATTGGGCTATATTGGATGGTTGTGGGATAATAAATAATCCACAATTAGAATCTTCTCTAATTGACTCGGAAGACAACAGTTGACGAGGCGCAAGTTTAAATACAGCGTGACAGACTAAATGAGAGGACTGAACTTAGGTTTGGATGCAATAGTCGAGAAAACTGAACCCTCTTGGTCTGGGTTCAAATCCTAGCAGGGAGACTTTAAAAAGTAAAAAGAAAATGGAAGAGGAAAAGATTTTAAAAGCCACAGACAAAAGAAACAAGGCTGAACAGGTGTTGTATAATTGGGCTGTGAAACAGATTAAGAAAGAATACAAAACAACTTTGGATCTTGTATAGAGGGTTTATAATCACAGTAAAAGATTTGATCTTCTGAATACCCAGGAGTTTTTAGACTGGCAGGATGAACTTAATAAAATATCAGTAAAATAACATTTTAAAAGATGAAAGAATTGAAGAAAATTTTGATGACGCCGTTTGCATTTTTTGCTTACTTTGTCATTGTGTTTGCCATTGTTATGGCTGCATTCGGTTGGGGTTCTCCCATGAGTAAGGATAATCTCCAACTGTACAGTATGCTGACGGATGATTCCACGGCTGTTGTAGTGAATAAGGTTTCTGCAGTGGACATTATGAGAGACACCGTTACCGGTAAGAACATCAATGTGCAGGGTGTATGGTATACAAAGACCACGCCTGTTGAAACCAAGGACACTTTTGTACTTGTGAAAGTGAAAAAAGGTTTTATGAAATATAAGCCTGTGGAAATTGTCAAGTAACAATAGGGGACTTGTTCCCCTTATGCCCCAATAACTTAATGGATAAAGTAGTGGTCTTCTAAACCACAAATTCAAGTTCGATTCTTGATTGGGGTACTATATTAAAGAGTAGAAATTATGGATTTTAAGATCACTGAGAGTAACAGGCTTAAGCATTTCATTTATGCTTTTCCTATAGGATTTTTTCTTACCATATTGTGTGTTTTAGGGGTTGCATCGGGTATGGAATTCAAAGACAGGCAATACGGTAACAAATGGGATTGGGCCGACTGGACATACACTATGTTGGGAGGTCTTTTGGGACAAGGTTTTTCCTTGCTTTGGGTTTATTTGTTTTTGTTTTAATATTATGGAGAAGAACAAGTGCAGGTTCCATTCTTTTTGGAATACCAATTTAAGACAACTGTTGAAGGACGCCAATTCTGTTGAAATTTCCAAGGATGAGTTGGTTGGCATATTTAAGTCTGGAGATCAGTTTGCTCTTGTATATTACAGATGATATGGAAGAGAAATACATGCGTCAGATGGACGTAAGACAGGAGGATATAGACCGTTATAATGAAGAGCCTGTCTATTATTGTAAGAAATGCCTTTCTCTGAATATAAGGCAGATTCCGGACGATTCACATTAGGATTACTGTGATGATTGTGGAGGTACGGACATAGAGACTGCGAATATATTCGAATGGGAAGACATGTATATAAAAAGATACGGAAAGAAATTTTTGGAAACATAATAATTATAGAAAATGGAAGAGAAAGAATTGAAGACGGCCAAGAAGCCGGCTAAGGAGAAAAAAGAGAAGCTTTCTTATGATGAGCTTAATAATGCATGTCTGCAATTGGCGGAACAGAACAGAAAGCTTTATCAGGAAGTACAGCGTCTCAATGCAGCAGGGATGATTAAGAGGCTGGAGTTTCTTTTTGAGGTTATCAAGCTCAGGAACAATTTCTCAATGGAATTTGTGGCAAAGTGTTCAAAGGAAATTGAAGAGGCTCTTACGATTGTTCCTGAGGAAACACCTGAACAACCAAAGGAAAAGGAGTAATAAATGACGGTTATAGCCAATAATGTTATTAGAATTCCTGCCGATATTAAGGAAAACTTTTTCAGATATTGGCTTGAGATTTTAAAACCTTTTCATGGGTTGACGGAAAGGGAAATGGATGTCTTCTCTGAATTATTGAGACACCGGCATTTGCTCAAAGAGAAAGTAAAAGACGATGCTATTTTGGATCATATTATATTGGGAGATGAATACCGTAAGAAGATTATTGAGGATCTTGGTGTCAGCATTTCTCATTATACTGTGATGGTCTCAAAATTCAGAAGAAGGCATTTGATTGTCGATGACCGCATCAATGCCAGATTCATTCCTAATATAAAGGAAGAGGACGGGGCATTCAAACTGTTGTTTTTATTTGATTTGTCATCAAAGAAATGAATTTGTACGACGACAACCGGATATAGGAAGCCATAAAGGAGCTGTCTGAGAAATTGGGGCTAACGGAAAAACAGGTGAAACTTATTCATCAGGGTTTTTATAAATTTGTAAAAAGCCGTCTTGAAGCCCCGAATCTTAAAGGAGACCTTACGGATGAAGAATTAGAGGCTCAGGTTTTCAGTGTGAATATACCTGCCATAGGCAAATTTTACATAGACAAAGACAAATACAAAAAACACAAGTATATTTATAAAAAATATTTGGAACAAAAGAAAGAAGATGATACAAATAAAGAAGATCAAGCCCTTGTATAATTCCATTGTAACCACGATGGAAGCCTATGACAAGGATATATTTGAGAACGGTCTTATTGTAGCCACCCAGGGTACTTTGAAAGAATACCAGAAGGTAATCAGTGTGGGTGACTCTGTAAGAAACATAAAGGAAGGTGACCTTGTGAAGGTAAATCCTATGAGATATGCTTTGAAGAAGTACGAGGACGGTTCCTTGAAAGACGGTGTTATCACTGAAAACCCTGTCGTAAAATATCAGTTTAATACCGTTATTGTTGACAACAAGCCTTGTTTGATCCTATTGGACAGGGATATTGATTATGTTGTTGAGGAATATGAGGAAAAAGAGGATCAGGAGCCAAAGCTTTTTGTTCCTGAAAAAAAGATCAAGGCCTGATATCAAAAACTTTATAAATTTAGGGGAACCAGAAATGATTCCCCTTTTACTTTTAAAGATATGGAAGAAAACATTATAGCTCAGAAAACGGGTGATCCCATAGTGGAAAACGTATGGAGAAAGATAAAAAAGTATTATGAAAAACTGTGGGGTATGGATATACTTGCCGTAAATAGTTCTCCTCTTATGTCTTTCGAGGATTTTGACAATTGGGAAGACACAAGGAAGGTGTGTTCTATGTATACGGAAAGAGACCCGAGGGACGAAGATTTTAAAACGGATACGAAGAAATTAGGTGACAAACTGTTCATGACTCATTTGTCAAAGGAGGAAATAAAACATGCACTTGATTCAATATGAGAATTATTAGATAACACCTACAGAGGAAGCCTTTCTGATAAAACCGATAAGAGATCTGTACAAGGCCGACAAAACTAAAAACAAGGACAATTTTCTTACACAATGCAGTATCATATATTTCCTTGCCGACCCAAGGAGCAGTTATTCTTATATCATAGATGAAAAGGAAAGGCTTAAGGAGATTTTGATACAGGAGGGCCTTCCTTAGAATTATAAGATAGACCAGAAGTTAAAGGAGGCTATAGAAATGTATAAAAAACACGTTATAACCTCCTCTTATTTGCTTCTTCAGGATACCAGGATAGCCATAGATAAGGTAAGGGAATTTTTAAGGAATGTTGATCTTAATGCTACTGATGACAAAGGAAAGCCCTTGTATACCATCAATTCCATTACCACGGCTATAAAACAGATTCCTACATTGGCAAAGGATCTTCAGGAAGCAGAAAGAATCATAAGTAAGGAAATTGAAGAAGAAGGCCGTGCCCGTGGAGGGTTCACCAAAAAACTTTTTGAAGATGGAATTTAACAGTTGTCAGACTTCTTTGGAAGAACTGGGTCTTGATCTGGTGTCTGATGAAGTCCGGGAGCAATTCATGGAATTCTTGAATACCGTTCCTTATATACAGAATCTTGTTTCAAAAGACAGAAAATATGCCAGAGACCTTCCCAGGGACAATGATGGAAAGATAATAGTGGATATTACCCATCCTCATATTCTTGAGGACATGGATTATTTTAGACCTGCCGCTTTGCATTTTTAGAAATACGGTTGTTATACGAGATTAAGGCCGAACCAAAATCCAAACAGTGAATACGGCAAATGGGCAAGGGAAGAAGTAAGAAGATGTCATGAAGGTTATATAAGAGAATCCGACGGTGAATGGATACCTGGGGATTACTATTATTTTTTGAACTATGCACCTATGGCTATTGCTAAGAAAGAAAAAGGTTCTTTCAAGGCAAAAAGAATAATGTCTTTTCCTTATATATGGGAGGGGCATTATCTTCAGTTTCATTACCTGTATCAGGCAAGAAACAACGGTCATCACGGTGCAGAACTTGCATCCAGAGGAAAGGGAAAATCGTTTTCAGTAGCGTCACTGTTGGCAAAGAGATTTACACTGGGTGAATCCAAGGAAGTGAATAAAAAAGTGACATGTTATATCACTGCCTCAGAAAAAAAATATCTTGTCGGAGGTGACCAGACCTTGGACAAATTCAAATATAATATAGATTTTGCTGCATAGAATACGGAATGGCCTTCAAACAGGCTTATAAATTCATTGCAGAATATGCAGTGGATTATGGGTTACACGGATATGGAGACCAAGACGGACAAAGGTACCCTTAATTCCGTTGTAGGAATCACTTCAAAAGACGACGAATCAAAGCTCAGAGGTTCCCGTGGTATTCTTTATATCCTCGAAGAATTCGGTTCATTCCCCAGGCTTCTTAAGCTTTATCAGAATTTAAGACCCTCTGTTGAAGAAGGGCGTAATGTATTTGGTCTCATCTTTATGATAGGTACTGCAGGTGACAATGAATCTGATTTCAGTTCTGCACAGGAGATTATATACAGCCCTAAAGGTTATAATGTATAGGAAATACCTAATATATATGATAAAAAAGGACAGGGACGTCCTTTCTTTGTTTATTTTTTTCCTGAATATATAAACAGGGCCAACTGTTATGATGAAAATGGTAATTCCGATGTAACCAAGGCTTTATTGGAGATACTGTTGGACAGGGAAAAGGTAAAGAATGAAACCACTGATGTATCTGCCATAACAAAGAGTGTTGCAGAACGTCCCATAGTACCTCAGGAAGCCCTTTTGAGAACCCAGGGCAATATGTTTCCTGTTGTTCCTCTTACGGAAAGACTGAACCAATTGGACAATAATCCTAATATATATGACGATATACTTTGTGGCAATCTCATATTGAACAATGACGGTACTGTAAGACTGCAGGTCACCTCAGAAAAACCTATACGTCAGTATCCGCTTAAAGACAATAGGGCAAAGGGTATCATAGAGATATTCCAGGAACCCGAGTTGCTTCCAAGCGGTAAGGCATATCAGGACAGATATATTATCGGACATGACCCTGTAGATGATGATGCATCTCATACTACCTCTTTAACATCTACTTTTGTTTTGGATCTGTTTACGGACCAGATTGTTGCTGAATATACAGGAAGACAGGATTTTGCAGACGAGAATTTTGAAATAGTGAGAAGACTCTGTCTTTATTATAATGCCAAATGTCTTTATGAACAGAATAAAAAGGGTCTGTTTGCCTATTTCAGTAAGATGAACTGTCTATATCTTCTTGCAGACACTCCTGAATATCTTAGAGACAAACAGATAATAAAGGAGATAGGATATGGTAACAAAGCCAAAGGTGTAATGGCCACTGCTCCTGTCAATAATTTTGCCAATTTGCTTATAAAGGAATGGCTTATGAAACCTGTTCCCATGACTTCGGAAAACGGGGAAGAAGAAATAATGATGCCTTAGCTTTATAAGCTCAGAAACAGGGCTCTTATTGAAGAACTTATACAATTCAATGAATACGCCAACTTCGACCGTGTAAGAGCTTTGGGTATGGTGATGCTGTACAGGGAAGAAAAAATGATTCTTTACCAGGGAGATATCAAAAACAACAGCAGGCAGGATTATAAGGATGAGTTTTTTGAAGATGAGTTCTTCAAGACATATGAGAGTAAATTAAGTAATTACGGTAGAGATTTTATCGAACAGTAATTAAAGGATTGTATTGTAGAAGTATTTATAGTAATTTTGCAAAATTAAAATTTGTAAACAAGTATAATGTATGGCATATGAATTTGTAAATTTTCCACGTCAGCAGCTTCCTTTCTCAAGAAAGAATGAGAAATGGAGGAAACAGTGTGTTGACTGGGCGGATTCAAAGACTCTGTTTAACAGCAGCCCTGTAAGAAATTCTGTTATACATAAGAAGATAAATTATGATCTTGTGAACGGTAAACTCCATATGGATGATCTGGTTCTTACCATTAATCCTATAGGGATGAAGGCTCCTTTTGTGCCTGAGAGAATACAGCATTATCCTATATTGAATTCAAAACTGGAGTTGCTTTAGGGTGAGGAAAACAGCCGTTTGTTTGATTACCGTGTCATTATCACAAACCCGAATTCTATTTCTGAAATAGAGGAAAACAAGAAAAATGCTATGTTCCAGGATGTTCTTCGGGTATTACAGGAAGAAAGTCAGAGCGAGGAAGAGTTTCAACAAAGAATGGAAGGCCTTAAAGAATATTATATGTATTCGTGGCAGGACATGCGTGAAATAAGGGCCAATGCCCTTTTAAACCATTATGCCAAGGAACAGGACTTTCAACTCAAGTTTAATGCTGGTTTCAAAGACGCTATGATCGTAGGTGAAGAGATTTACCAGTGTGATATTGTTGGTGGGGAGCCTGTATTACAGAAACTGAATCCGATGAAAGTAAGAATTTTTAAGTCGGGGTCTTCCAATAAAATTGAAGATGCGGATATAATTATACTGGAGGACTATTGGTCTCCAGGAAAGATACTTGATGTATTTTATGAGGATCTTACACAGAAAGACGTAAAGTATCTTGAAGAACTTCCTGATACCATAGGAAGTGCCGGAATAGATTCTATGGACAATATTGATCCAAGGGCCGGTTTTGTACACAACCATATGGTGTCCGATGTTGTTACCGACGGTTATTATTTTGACCCTCTTTCGGCCAACGGTCTTGATGCCTCTTTGTTACCTTATGATCTCAACGGTAATGTGAGAGTATTGAGGATATACTGGAAATCAAGGAGAAAGATAAAGAAAGTAAAATCTTATGATTTTGAAACCGGTGAGGTACAATATAATTTTTATCCTGAGAACTATGTTCTTAAGACGGAACTTGGTGAAGAAGAAGAAACTTTCTTTATCAATGAAGCTTGGGAAGGCACCAAGATAGGCGAAAAGATATATGTAAATATCAGACCTCGTGTCGTGCAGTACAATACCCTGTAGAATCCCAGCCAGTGTCACTTTGGTATTATAGGACAGATATATAATACCGGAGATGACAAACCTTTTTCTATGGTGGACAGGTTAAAGCCTTTTGCATATCTTTATGATGTAATCCATGACAGGCTTAACAAGCTCATAGCACAGAACTATGGAAAGATAATTCAATTGGACAAGGCCAAAATCCCTGATGACTGGAGTGTGGACAAATGGCTATATTATGCCACTGTTAATAAACTCGCCGTATATAACAGTTTCAACGAGGGTAAGAAAGGCGCTTCCACAGGAAAACTTGCAGGAGCTTTGAACAATAATAACAGTGGTGTTATTGATGCTGAGCTTGGTAATTCAATACAACAGTATCTCAATATTCTTGAATTTATTAAGCTTGAGATAGGAGAGTTCTCCGGTATTACAAGACAGAGAGAAGGACAGATTAAAAACAGGGAAACTGTAGGTGGTGTGGAACGGTCCACATTACAATCCTCTTATATAACGGAATGGCTGTTCATCCCTCATGAAAGTGTAAAAAAGAGAGTTCTTGAAGCTTTTATAGAGACAGCAAAGATAGCTTTAAGAGGCAGGAACAAGAAGTTTCCTTATATTCTTCCGGATTTCGCTATGAAGATGGTGGATATTGACGGAGATGAGTTTGCAGAAAGTTCTTATGGTCTTGTTGTAGACAACAGTGAAGCTTCACAGAAGTTGAACCAGCAAATTGAAACTCTTGCTCAGGCTGCATTGCAGAACCAGGCACTTAAGTTCTCCACTATAATGAAGTTGTACAGTACTGCTTCTCTTGCTGAAAAACAAAGATATGTTCAAAATGAGGAAGAAGAAAACCAGGCTAGGATGCAACAACAACAGGAAATGGAGATGCAACAGCAGCAAATGACTCTTGAACAGGAAATGCAACTGACCCAGGCCAAATTCGAGCAGGAAGACAGGCTTAACGAAAGAGACAATGAAACCAGGGTAATGGTGGCTAACATCAATGCCCAGGCAAAAATAGCGGATGATAATGACGGTGTCCGTGTGGAATACACTCAGGAAGCTAAAGACAAGCTCAAGGAATCCATGAGACAGTTCAATGAGAAACTCAAGCTTGAGAGAGAGAAACTTAATTTCTTGAAATCAAAATAGAAAGAAGATGCCGCTATCAGAAGAACATAGGTTAACAAAAAAATAACGAAATAATATGAAAAAGTTCAATAAAATTATATTAAGTGAAACGGAGCCCCCAAAGGATGCTCTGTGGCTTAAAAAAGAAACAGAAGGTTTTAGCCTTTATGTTTATGCGGGAAGTTGGATTTCTGTAACAGGCCCTGCAACAAAAGACTAGGAAGAAAAAACAGAAAAATAAAAACGGATAAAATACAACTGTAATGTTGGATAGAATAAGAACTATAGTTTTAAGTACCTTGGAGCCGGAGGACAAATATGTTCTCTGGCTGAGGTTTTCTGAGGAGTTCAATCAATATGAGCTCCTTATCTGGGAAAGGGGAAAATGGAGACCTATTCTATCTGAAATAGCTAATTACGACAGTGTTTTAAAATACATAGATGGCAAGACCTATGTTGATTTGGGAGACCATCTTGAAGAAGTACACATTTACCAACCTGCAACTACAACATAGGACGGTCTCATGTCCAAAAAGGATAAACAGGATCTTATCGCAAACAATGCAAAGATTTCCAATGTACAGGGCGACTGGAAACAACAGAACCCGCAGGAAGAATCCTATATAAGAAATAAAACACACGGGTATTCTACAGTAGAAGTTTTGGAATCGGCTGTAATATACGATTCTGAAAGAAATTCCTATTATGTTCCTGTAGGATATAATGAAATAAGCCTTGTACAGGATGACTACTATCAGATCGATTTGCCTTCTGATTATGGAACAACGGGACTTCCTCCTTATTCTGGAGAATTCAAATGTCAGGATACGGGAACTTCTTATGTATTGAATAATGGTCAAGTTCTTATTACTGTAAACGATTACGGTACTTTAATAACGGGATTACCACGGAGCGATTGGGGAGAAAACCACTATCAAACTGTTGTTTTTGGACATGAAGTAATACAGCAGCTTGACGAGAAATATATACCAGATTCTCTTTCACACGCTTTTTCCTATGCTTTGTATGATGATACCCAAACACCTCCGCAACTCGTATTTAAGGACGCAAACGGCACTACGGTAGCTTCCATTGATGCCACCCCATTTATTACAGACGGTATGGTCGATTCCGTTACAATAGAAAACGGAAACCTGATAATAAAATTTAATACGGATGCAGGAAAACAAGATATTGTCATTCCTATAAGTGACATCTTTGATGCAGATAACTACTATACCAAAGCTGAAGTTGACGATCTTATAGAACATGCCGGAGAAGACAATATCATAGAACATATAGACAATTATGACGGATAGGAACTGATTCCTGTAAATAAAACAGTAACTCTTCCGCATTATACTGTTGCTGATATTCTTTTATAGAACTCACAACAAACCCTGCAGGATGAACTTACAAGAATACAACAGGCTTTATTGAACAGGCCCGTTACCAGTGATTTGGCTCAAGTGGCTTTTTCGGGCAGTTATAATGATCTGTAGAATAAACCTGATTTGTCTGTATTTTTAACTGGAGTGGACAATGTACAGGGAAGTCTTGTTTCACTGTTGGTAAGTAATAATAAGGTACAGGCTGATTTGACCCAGGAAACAAAAACGGCGATAGGAAATATTCCAAATTTGGTTAATCTCATACAGACAGGAAGTGCAAACGGTACTATTCAGTATACTACTGTAGGAAATGCAACACCTTAGTCTGTAACTGTAAAAGGCCTTAAGAGTGCTGCTTTTGAAGAATCAACGGCTTTTGAACCTGCTGGAGCAAGACAGGAATTAATTGGACAGTCTTCAGATTAGCTTTCAGATAATAAACTGACGCTTCATGCGTTGGACAACCAATTAAAATGGCAAAATATAATAACACAATAATATGGCAAATAATGTAAAATTCAAATGGTTCGATATTGAAGGCAGCACTTCAACAGCGAACATAAATAAAATCGAAGGAGTTAATACAGACGATTTACTTTATGTAAAGAGTACTGTTACCGTTGATAATTAGACAGTAGCCGTTCCTTATTTACAAAGAATAAGAGGTATTAACTGGTATGGGGCTGCATTACCTCCTCTTGTAGGAGTAATAACAGGGGGGGCACAATGGTTAACAGCTCCCTTGACGGATGTAGGAGGAGGAATGTTGCCTGTAAATGGAGATTCTTATATAGGGGTCCTTGCTAACTCAAGCGGTTTAAATATAAGCTTGAATACTACTGCTATAAAAAGCTTTAATATATACAATTCCGGTATTTCAAGCGCTATTGCTTCTTATAACCCGACAAACAATGCTGATTTTAAAATACAATTCGGTAACCTCCTTACTGCAGAATCCACAACAGGAACAGATTATAATTACATACTTAATGTAAATGCCGTTACTTCTGTTTCAGCATCAAGTACAAATGGTACTGTTCCTACAAGCAAAGCCGTAGTGGATTATGTCGACAGTGCTGTTGCAGGATTGGCAGGAGCAATGCATTATCTCGGTCAAAAAACAGTTACTGTAAGCGGTGGGACAATATCGGTATCAGGAGTAAGCAGCCCTCAAAGCGGAGATGTTGTTGTTGCTAACAGTTCCAGTACATCCCCTACTGCAGAATATATTTATAACGGTACTGCTTGGGAAGAACTTGGAAGCGAAGGTATCTATTGGACAAAGGCAGGTACTATAACTACAGACGGAATTATTCTTTTGAATAATTTAAGTTCCAGCAGTCTTGGGGCCGGTTCTGTCTTCAGTCATGCTGATTCTTCAGGTATTGCTTCAAGTGCGGTTAAAACCCAACAGGGAGTTTATTCCATTCAAACAGACTCTAAAGGACATATAATTGCTGCGGATTTAGCTTCTTCCTCAGATATTCCAAAATGGGTTGCAAAGGCTGATACTTTGGGTATGTTGAGAGCAATTAAGCATACGGCAATTTCCGCCACTATGGTTTCAGGTACTTATGCTGATGTCAGTGGTTCTACGGCTGTAGCTATTAATGCTCCATCTACTACTGCAGGAAAATATTACGCAATAGAGGTAGATAAAGACGGACGTGCTTTTGTAAATGTACCTTGGTCTTCTGCTGCTGCTGCCAATAATGGGCTGTTTAAGATTAAAGGAGGAAGTTCAAGTGCTTCTCAGATATTTACAGCAGACCAATCTGGTAATAGTACTCTTACAATAAGTGGTACTTACGGTATTAGTGTATCAGAAGTATCAGGAGGTTCAAATACTGCAAGAACAATAAAAGCACAGGGTCCTGATATACAAGTCAATTCAAATAGCCTTACTTCTGTTGCTACGGATGATGCTACGGTAACAATAAATGCAGAAGCCAAAGATTCAAATAATGTAACAGGAAACGGTGTTATCAAGTATACCTATACTTTAGGTAATGGAGCTTCCGGTACAGGAAGTTATTATCTTGAAACAATGACTTGGGAAGAGCTTTCTTAATTTAAAAATATAATGGAGGTTCTTATTAATTTAGGAACCTCCTATTATTATATCTATAAATATGAAATTTAAACATTATCAGACAAAGTCTACATTCCTTACTGATTTAGGAGACAACAAGATTGTCTCTGGTGATATTTGTTTTATAAAGGATGCCCAACAGATATATACCCATGGTACATATTATGACTGCAGTTCCAGTTCTGGATCACAGTCCGATTGGGGCGAGAATGACACCACGGCTGACGATTATATCAAGAATAGAACCCACTACGTCATTAGCACTACCTACACGGACAAGTGGAATCAGTCTAATGTAGAAGTAGGAAGCGGTTCAAGCAGCCCGGGCGCTTATAGTGACACATTCACAGTGACAGAAGGCAACAA
>JAEEGL015073432.1_pt1 | contig 17436 bp, 12 predicted proteins | sample 9134231 | NCBI WGS metagenome assembly JAEEGL01 (sample SAMN16246548, study PRJNA631951) | gut metagenome | biome: gut microbiome; feature: rumen; material: fiber-attached | host: Bos | place: Iran: Karaj | collected 2018-10
AGTGTAAGGAAAACGTGAAAAATGCGCCGGATGATTCCATACAAACCGATAATCTTCTGACGGCGCTGCTCTATGCGGAAAAAACAGAAGAGGCCTATGAAGTCTTTCTGTCCGCAAAGGATAAATTCCGCGACAACTGGCATTTGTTCATCCACGGCGGCGAAATATGCGAAAAACTCGGCAGATATGACGAGGCGGAGCGGTATTACAAAATCGCGGGCGAAACCGGAACCTATTTCTGCGACGACCTTGACTCACTTGCCAATCTGTATCAAAAAACAGGTGAATATGAAAAGGCGTGTGAGTGTTATTTGAAAATGGCGGAGATTTATTCTTCGCGGGGCTTTGACGTGGAGGCTGAAAGAATGAAGCATTTGGCAAAAGAGGCTTCGGAGCATGCGGCAAATGAATGACAGGTTTCGTCTTTCGCCTCCTGAATGATGCGGTTAGGGCGGTTGGATTTTAGGCATAACGTCACAAACAAAAGACCACCCATAAGGGTGGGTTTTTGTTTGATGCTGAAAGAAAGATTGATCTGCGGCGCCGTGGTTGCAAAGCCGCGTGCCGGCGGCTGTAAACTGGCTCACGCCCTCCCGCCGCCGGGGGCGGAGTAAGGGAGGGCGTGAGCAGGAAGAAATAGGGAGCAATGCGAAGCGCTCCAATCGAGCAGTGCGACCATATTTCTGACCGTGGTGTCACAGGTTTGAGTCCTGTTTGGGGAGCAAAAAAAAGAAGAGCACATTGATACAATGTGCTCTTTCTTTTTTTGAGACTGATTCGCAAGAACTTATGCAGATGCGTGTAATACGGTTATTCCTTTGTAAGGCGAAGCTGCGGTGTTTTATGCCTTGCCGTGTTCGGAATTGCGCAAATGCCTATACGATCTTGCGATCAAAAGAGCTGTAATGACAAACGTCAGGAAATCTGACAGCGGCATGGAATACAGCACGCCGTCCAGACCGAAAAAGACGGGCAGCAGCAACGCGAATCCGACACCGAACACGATCTCGCGTATCATGGAAAGCGCAGCGGATTCGACGGGCTTGCCCATAGCCTGCAAAAAGATGAAACACGCCTTGTTCACACAGGCAAATACCATCATACACAGATAGATGCGAAAAGCGTGAACGGCAAAATCTGTGTAGTGGGTGCTCTCGTTTGCCGCGCCGAAAACACGTATAAGCTGCCGAGGAAACAGCTCCGCGATCAGCAGCGCAATTCCGCCGACGGACGCTTCACAGGCAAGCAGCCGGGTCAGCAGCGAACGGACACGGTGCATCTTTTTTGCGCCCATATTGAACCCGACAACGGGAATGCATCCGGCCGCCATGCCCACGACAACGGAGATGACGATCTGAAAAAACTTCATCACAATGCCGACGACCGCCATCGGGATCTGCGCATACTGCGTCTGCCCGAAGACGGCGTCCGTCGCACCGTATTGGCGGATCATGTTGTTGATTGCCGCCATCGCCGCGACCAGAGAGATCTGTGACAGAAAGCTGGTAACGCCCAGCGCGAGTGAACTTTTGCGAATTCCCGCATCCGGCACGAAATCCCGCATGGACGGCCTGACCTGTTTCATATGCAGAATATACCAAACCGCTAAAACGGCGGTCACGATCTGTCCCAGCACGGTGGCGACGGCCGCGCCCATCATGCCCCATTTGCAAAGAAAGATAAAGACGGGATCGAGAAGGATATTGACGACTGCGCCTGCCAGGGTGGACGCCATCGCGAAACGCGGACTGCCGTCGGCGCGGATAATCGGGTTCATCGCCTGACCGAACATATAGAACGGGATGCCGAGAGTGATATAGAAAAAGTATTCCTGCGAACACCGGAACGTTTCGCCGTTGACCGTGCCGCCGAACATCCGGATGATTGAATCGGCAAACACCAGATATATAAGGCAGAGGAGCGCGCTGCAGACAATCGTCAGTACAATGGAATTGCCGACGCTTTTCTTTGCGGTATCAGGCCGCCCTTTTCCGAGATGAATGCTGACACACGCGCAGCAGCCGTCGCCGATCATGACCGCGATCGCGAGTGCGATCACCGTCAGAGGAAAGACGACCGTGTTGGCGGCGTTGCCGTAGGAGCCGAGATAATCGGCGTTGGCGATAAAGATCTGATCGACGACGTTGTACAATGCGCCGACCAATAACGAAATGATACAGGGGACGGCATACTTGCCCATCAGTTTGCCGATCGGCGCTTCCCCTAAAAACCGCGCTGCTTTTTCTTCCATGAGAATACCATCCTTTCCCAAAAGAAAAACAGGCGCAGCCAACTGCCGGATTTACGCCGATGGCCACACGCTGTTTGTTCTTTCTGTTCGATTGTTCAGTCGAGATACGAGCCGACGGGACTGGTCCCGTATTCTTTGATGATCCTGATGACCACCGAACCGTCCGGCTGCTTTTCTTCGCCGAGGATCTTGTACTTTGTCCGTGTCGCGTCAAGATGCGCTTTGTACCTTTTCACTTCCTCCTCAACGGCGCGCACGGCGTAACTGTGCGGCACGTCCTCTTTGAGCATGAAATGGAGCGCTTGACAGATACAGGCTTCCTTTACTCTTTTCATGTATGATTGCACCTCCAAAAAATGAAACGTGCGGCAAACAACTGGATTTACGCAGTAATTGCCACACGTTCGTTTGATAGGATTATATCTTGTTTTTCAAAAAATTTCAAATGGTCTTATTTGACAAAAAATGAAGCGAACCGGATTGTGCATAATAAAAACGAATCGCCTGTTTCATTCCAAGCCCAGCCGCCCGCGGATATACGGGCCGACTTCATCCGCAGGCAGACCGAGAACAAACGAGAATTCATTTTCGGTCAGCTTCTCCGCGTCCCGCAGTATGGTCTCGTCGGTCGAAGAAAGCCGTTTGTTTTCTTCGGAAAGGTTCTGCTTGTGCAGATACAGCATGCCGACGATCAGAAGGATCTGCCGCACGTCACTTTCGCGTAATGCCGCATGGCACTGCTTCTGCCGCTCAGTGCGATCGTCAATCCATTGAACAGGCGCGTCCTTGACGGAATCGATCGCGGCGTCGATCTCCTCGCGCGTCAGCGGCAAGCGCAGTTTGGATACAAGGCGCTCATTGTCCGTCGGAATGTAGTACACGGAGTTGTGATCCGCGATCGGCTTTAAAACGTAAAACAGCGCATGCGCGCTCAGATCCGGCATGGAGCAGATATCTTCGATCCGACAAACGCCGTTTGCGCCGTAACAAACGTACTGCAATTTCTCAAACTGTCTCTGCACGGTTTGCCCTCCCGTATCGCTATTCGTTCCAAACACAAAACGTGCGGCAACAACTGGATTTACGCAGTAATTGCTACACGTCTGAACTCATTCTACACTTTTTTCGGTAAAATTGCAAATGGTATTTTTGCACAAAAAATGCGGACGTGTGATCCGTAGGGTTGACAGACCGCGACGCATGATGATAAAGTATATTTCCGATACGGAGCTTGGGGAAGAAGAGAGGAGGCGCCGTCTTGATTTACGTTACCGGTGACACGCACGGAGAGCATGCGCGTATTTTGCATCCGGAATACACGGAAAAGGATACGCTGATCATCTGCGGAGACTTCGGATTTATATTCTACGGGACGCCGGAGGAGCGTGTCTTTCTGGATTGGTGTGAGCGGTCGCTGCCGTATACAATCTGCTTTGTCGACGGCAATCACGAAAACTTTGATTTGCTGATGCAATATCCCGTGGAGGAATGGAACGGCGGGAAGATCCGCCGAATTCGGAAAAATATCATTCACCTCATGCGCGGGCAGCTTTATCAAATTGAAGGAAAATCTTTTTTCACTTTCGGCGGCGCGTACAGTATCGACAGGGCCGTCCGGCAGGAAGGCGTAGATTGGTGGCCGCAGGAGCTGCCCGCGGATGCGGAGTATAAACTGGGGGCAAGCACCTTGAAGGAACGGGAAATGCAGGTCGACTATATCCTGACGCATACCGCTCCCCGGGAAATGGTGATGCGGCTTCGGCACGTTCCGGATCCGCATGAGATGGAACTGGAAGGCTTTCTGGAATATCTCATGTATGAGACACGGTTCAAGCACTGGTACTGCGGGCATTGGCATATTGACATGGATATTACAGATCGCTTTTCTTTCCTGTGGCATGACACCGTTTGCATAGAATGAGGCGCGGCTTACAGCAAGGGATTTTCAAAAAAGATTATGCAGGCGAAGCACATGCAAACTGACGGAAGCTTACGGGGCGGGCAGGAGAGAATACGTCCTTGACACAAACCGGTGAACATGGTATATTTGATAAAAAAGCAAAGGAGAAAACGCGATGAAAAAAATGATGAAAAAAACGGCGGCATGGCTCATGGTCTGCTGCATGATTATTGGACTCGTGCCTGTTTTCGGCTTTGCGGCGGCTGCGCAGGGAAGCACGATGCGTCTTTCCACCGCAGCGGCTGCGTACCCCGATGACGAGGGAACGCCCGGCGATTTTTCCAACCTCCCGTCCGGAAACGAGTCCAAAGGGTGGAATTCCGATAATCTGTTTGAATTTCTGTGGGATCTGCTGAAGGCGATCGGAACGAATCTGCGCGCGTTGTCCGTGAACGACGTGCTGAATCTGCCGGCCAATTCGATGGACGACGTGGTGACCTATATTTTTACCCTGCTCAAGACCATCGGCCTGAATCTCGATTCGCTGTACGCAATGCTTTCTTCCATTTTGTCTTTTACTTGATTTGATTTTCCATACCGCCGAACGACGGCAAAAGATATGCGCCTTTGCGGCAAACCGTTCAGTCCCGGGGTCGGGCTGCGCGAGACGCATGCGGGCGCGTCTGTCTGCCGTCGTTTCGTATCGTCAGCGTTTGATCACGTGCAGAAGACCCTTCCAAACGGATCGGTCTTCTGCTTTCTGTTTCTGCGGGCGCCTGCGAACATTACGACGGCCGGAAGCAGAACCGTCGCCTTTTTTGCGTCTGCCTGCGTTCGGCCGACACAGCAAAAACCCGTGAAAAGGCATTTTTATTGCATCGTCCGGCCGGTTGTGATATGATGGATTCTGAACGATCCGGAAAGAAATTCGGCTTTGGATGAGAACGGAACACGAACGGATCGTCCTGAAAAGGAACACACGGAGGAAACATGGTTTTTTTATTGATCGTCATCTATATTGCGTTTATCGGACTCGGCGTGCCGGATTCCCTGATCGGTTCTGCCTGGCCGGCGATCCATGCGGACATGAACGTGCCGCTGGAAGCAGTCAGTGTTCTGACGCTGCTGATTTCCGGGTGCACGGTGCTTTCGAGCATGTTCAGCGCAAGAATCCTCAACAAACTGGGTACGGCGAAAGTTACGGCGTGCAGCACAGCCTTGACAGCGGCGGCATTGTTCGGCTTTTCTGCGGCGCCGTCCTTTGTGTTTATGATCCCGCTTGCCGTTCTGCTCGGACTCGGCGCAGGCGCGATCGATTCCGGTCTGAACCATTATGTGGCGCTGCACTTCAAAGCAAGTCACATGAATTATCTGCACTGCTTCTACGGCGTGGGCGTCACGTTAAGTCCCTACCTGATGAGCATGGCGCTGGGCAACGTGGGATGGCGCAGCGGGTACCGTTATGCGTTCTTTGTGCAGTCGGCGATCACGGTGCTGCTGGTCATATCCGTCCCGCTGTGGAAAAAGAACGGTTCCGCAGCACAGGCAGAAGAAGATGCCGCCGTAAGCCTCACGCTTTTGCAAATGGCGAAAAGGCGCGACGTACGGCAGGTGTGGATCATCATGCTTGCTACAAACGCGATCGAATATGCCTGCGGGGTCTGGGGCAGTACGTATCTCGTGACGGAAAAAGGGTTCCAGGCAAAACACGGTGCGCTGGCGCTGACCATCTATTATGCCGGCATGTCGATCGGACGTTTTGTATCCGGACTGGTGTCCGGCAGGATCGGTACATGGAAACGGATCGGCGTCGGCGCGGCGATCATAGCGCCCGCGATCGCCGTCATGCTCCTGCCGCTGCCCGGCGCGGCGAGTGTGGCAGGTCTGTTCCTGATCGGTTTGGGCAACGGCTCGATCTATCCGAACATGATCCATCTCACGCCGCACAATTTCGGCAAAGACGTATCGCAATCCGTCATGGGTTCGCAGATTGCCTTTGCGTACATCGGCGTCATGCTTTCACCGCCCCTCGTCAGCCTGGTAAGCAGTCTGTTCGGGATGCGGGCGTATCCCGTTCTGCTGGTCGTTCTCTACGCGATCATGATCCTTTCGTTGAAGTGTTTTACCGACCGGATGAAAAAGCAGGGCAGATACGATACGACAATCTGAAAAACGGAGCGATCAAACGATGAAACACGAGCGGTTATTTGAGAGAGACCGATTCGTTTCTCCGGATATTTCCTGTGCTCCCGTGTACATCTGGGTATGGAACGACGTTTGTACGCGCGCGCGGATAGACGAGCAGCTCTCGGAGATGCAGCGTCTCGGTATACGTGCTTTTTACATCCTTGCGGAGCCGAAGGAATTTCGCCCGGACAGCATGCCCACGAATCTCGCGCCCGACTATCTTTCCGCGGAATATTTCGATCTTTGCGCCTATGCGATCCAAAAGGGCGGCGCGCTCGGGATGCGCTGCTGGCTCTACGACGAAGGCGGCTGGCCGTCCGGCGGCGCCTGCGGGAAGGTGCTGCGGGACCATCCGGAATATGCCCGGCAGACGCTGAAAGTCCATGCGCGCGCCTTCGGCGCGGGAGACGTGTACCGGAAAACGTCGCCGGACGTGCTTGCGGCATTTCTGCCGGATCAGAAAAGGATTGCGGACGCGTACAGATTTACGGAAGATACGGTTGTAACCGAGTACGTGGTCGAACGACAGATCGGCGGGAACGCAGATTATCCGGATCTGCTGAATCGGCAAGCGACCGAATACTTTCTCCGGATCACCCACGAAGGATATGCGTCCCGCATGCAAGAGATGCTCGGCAAAACGGTCACCGCTGTGTTTACAGACGAGCCGAAAGCGCCCGCATGCGCATACAACCGGGAGCTTGCCGGACAGTACGAGGCGCTGTACGGGGAATCCGTGATCCCCTATCTGCCGCTGATCGCGGGTCAAACGGCGGCGACGCCGGAAAACGCGCACGTCCTGCACCGCTGGTACGATCTTTGCAGCCGGATGTTTTGCGCGCATTTTCTGCTTCCCTGCAAGCAATGGGCAAACGATCACGGGATGGCGTTTACCGGACACATGGACAAGGATCACGACCCGCTCGGCTGCATGAGCGGCGGAAGGAACTTTAACCTGATGCGTGCGCTGCGGTGCCAGGATATACCGGGGATCGACGTGATCTGGCGGCAGCTTTATCCCGAAAACAAAACAGACGACAAAAACGATATGAATGCGTACAACGGATTCTTTCCGAGATACGCTTCCTCTGCCGCCGCGCAGATCGGCACAAAGGCCGCAATGGCGGAGATTTTCGGTGTGGCGGGACCGGGACTGACCTATGAGATCATGCGGTATACCGTCGGTTATCTGGCGGTCCGCGGCGTGAACGTCTTTAATCTGTTCAACTTCCCGCTCGGACGCACGGGTGCGCTCCTCGCACAGGAGCTGCCGGTTTTTACGCATGCCCAGCCGTATTGCCGCGATCTCAAGCAGTTCAACCGGTATATGGAACGCCTGTCCTATATCTCTGCGTGCGGGGAACGCGTTTGTGAAACGGGTCTGTACTATCCCGTCTGCGATATTCAGGGCGGTCTGCACGCGCAGTCCGCGGCGAATGCGTTCGATGCGATCGGCAGATCGCTGGAAGACGGGTTGATCAATTTCGATATCGTGGATGATGACGTGATACGCGCATCCGACGGCGCAGACGACGGTTGTCTGCGTATGGGCAGCGCGGTATACCGGCATATCGTTATTCCCGAAAACGTTTTCATTCCGCAAGAAACCCGGACGGTTCTGCGCCGTTTCCTGAAAGGCGGCGGCAAGGTTTCCTACGGACTTTCCGATCTGACGCCGGACGTTTTGGTTGAAGGGACCGGCCTGCGCGTGATGCGCAGAAAAACAGACAGGGAAGCGTTGTTTTGCCTGTTTCGTGAAACGGGCGAAAGCGGAACGTACCGCGTCCATCTGCCGTCGCAAAGCGGGTATCTGCTGGATCTGGAAAACGGTTCTCTGCAGCGTTTTGCCGCGGATGACGGCGTTTTGACGTTGACGCTCGCCGTCGGTGAAACGGCGGTGATTCTGCTGACAGAGCAAACGCTGTGCGCGGAAGATAAAAAAGAATACGGAAAGCGTTTCGATCCTGTGGGCGGCTTCCGGTTCCGCAAAACGCTCGAACTGACCTGCGGCGAAAATGGGTTTGACTGCATAAAGCATGCCGGAAAAGAAACGCCCGTCCGGCTCGGCGATTGGGCGGATCAGGTCGGCGCCGCTTACTCGGGGAGCGGGATCTATGAAACGACGGTTCTCCTCCCTGACGAAGCGGTCGGTAGGGCAGGGGAGCTCGATCTCGGAGAGGTGCATTTTACGGCATCCGTCACACTCAACGAGCGCTTTCTGGGAACGGTTCTGATGCCTCCGTACAGAGTAAAAGTACCGGAAGGCGTTCTTCGGGAGAAGAATACGCTGGAGATCACGGTGACAAATACTTCCGCAAACTGGTATCTGCATACCGATTATTTTGACAAATGGAACGACAGGGAATTGTCTCCGTATTTTGAAGCAGAGAAAGCATATGCCCGCGACTATGTTTCCGGCGGATTGTACGGTCCGGTCGCGCTGTATACCGAATGAACGGAAACAGACCGCACGCCGCGCCCCGGATCGGAGATAAAGCACGTCCCGCAAACGAAAACCCGGTCTTTTCTCTGTCAAAGATTACAAGCTCCTGCTCCGAACAAAAGCCGCCCGCCGGGGCGGCATTTTTGCGCAAAAAAGACGGTCTGTGATTTGACAATGCAAGACTTTTTTTATATAATAATGACAGATTACCGGAAAGGCGGGAGAGAAGATGCGGCTGAAGGCGTGGCGTTCGTCCGAATACTTTTTGTATGACGTGCTTGCCGCCGTGCTGGGCGCAGGACTGGTTGCGCTCTTTGTCTGCACGGCAAGCCGCGGCGTCGGCGTTCCGGACGAGGGCTATTACTATACGGTGGCGCATCGTCTGTCCATGGGCGAGCGTATGATCGCGGATGAATGGAACCTTGCGCAGCTCGTGCATCTGTTCAATCTGCTGCCGAATCTTCTGTACATGAAGCTCACGGGCGGAACGGACGGGATCGTGCTGTTTATGCGGCATTTTTTCATTGCGGTAAACACGGTCTTCTACGCGTTCGTCTATTGGAAGCTCCGCCGGTTCAAGGGCTGGGGCGTTGCGGCGGCGTTCCTGTTCTGCGCGGTGATCCGGCAGACGCTGTTCGCGCTGTGCTATTTTACGATCGCGCCGATGGCGGCGCTGACCGTGTGGCTGATCCTTTCCGACGACCGCAAGCCGCACCGTGTGACGACGCTTCTGGCCGCGGGAGTGGTGATGGCATGCGGTATTCTGGCGGAGCCGTTTCTGATCGGCATTTTCTTTTTATGGTTCCTGCTGGCGCTCGTTCGCCAGACGTGCAGAAAGCAAACCGAACGCCTGCTTGCCGGATATGATTTCGTGCTGAACCGGCGCACGTTTTTCTGGATGGCTGTCGGCGCGGCGGCCATGTTCTTTCCCTATATGGGATATATGGTTTTTAGCGGCTCCTTCGAGGGCGTCGGGGCGTCGCTGCCGTACGTTCTGTCCGGCAGGGAATACAACGCCGGAAATCTGATCGACCTCAAAAAGATCGAAACGGCGATCGGGTATTTCGGCGCGCCGTGTCTTGCGGGCGGTGCGGCGGCGCTGGCGGCGTCGGTCGTTTTCCGTATCCGCAAACAAAAAGACCCGCGTGTGAAGCAGATCGTTTTTACCGCCGCGTGCGTTTTTCTTGCCGCGGGATACGTGGTTGCCGGGATCAAAACGATCTCGGGCAAAGACATCAGTATATGGGTCTGTTTTTTGCAATACAGCGATCTGGGGCTGCTGCTGTTTGCGCCGACGCTCTGGTGCCTGTGCGAGAGAAAAACGCCTCGGCTGCTCGTTCTGTGGGTGACCGGCATCCTGTTTTCCGTGCTGGTCGATATTTCGTCCGTCGTGAGTCTTGCGTCCGGCGGCGGGCTGCTGCGCCTTTGCTGCGTGCTGCAGCTGTCGTTCCTGCTGCCCGAGCTGAAGCGTGAGGGCAAACCCGCAAAGGTCGGCAATCGCGTCCGCAGGCGCAGGGCGGCGCCGCAGGTGCTGCAGGGGATCGTCGCCGTCTGTGCGGCAGCGGCGGTTTTGTGGAACGGGGGATACGTCTGCTGCGAAACGCTTCACAAGCCGTTCGAGTTTTTGTACACCGGAAACCATCTTTCCGCAAAGCTCGAAAGGGGCCCGTTCAGGGGACTGCGCACGAACGAAACGGCAGCGTCCGCCTACGACGCGATCCTGACGGATCTCGATACGATCCGCGCGCTGGACACAGACAGAAAACCCGTTGCGGTGATCGGGCTGATGCCGTTTGCGTATCTGTATATGGATCTGCCGTACGGTTCATATTCCGCGTGGTACGAGCATGACGAGCCGCAGCGGCTGGCGGCGTACTGGCGGCTGCGTCCGCAGCGCGTGCCGTCGATCGTGTACGTGCCGGACGATTACGGCATGTCCTATCTGCCGAACGACGATGAGGTTATGGAGCAGCGGCTTTCCGGGATACGGGAGCTGATATCCGGCGAGATCACCGAGGGCGCCGCGGGATACATCTTCACAAACGTTTCACTGAACGCAACATAAGAACGCAACATAAAGAAAGAGGCTGTCGCAGGACAGCCTCTGTGTGTTTTATCGGACGCCGTATTTCTTTTTGATCTTCGGGAACGCGTGCGCGTAAAAGAAATAGTGCAGGAATTCCAGCCCGGCGCGCCATGCGGACCAGAGGAACGAGGCGACGCTGTCGCCGTTCAGGGAGTGCAGCGCGTCCTCGATCACTTTTTTCGTAAACGAGCCGCGTTTGCCGTCGATGGACTTGCCGCCGGTCCGGAAGCTGCGCCACATATACGCCGCCTGCAGCACCTTGACGTCCCTGTCGGGTATCTCGGAATAGTTATAGCGCAGATAGCGCATGGGATCTTCCTTGGCGATGGTGCGCAGATCGGTGATCGCCGGATATTTTCCTTCGCGCACCAGTTTGTAATACATGTCGGACGCCGGGAAAACCATGAAGGCGTTCAGGCTGATGAGATCTGTGTCCAGCCGTTCGATCAGCGCGACGGTCTCGCGGGCGTCGTCCGGCGTTTCGCCGGGGAAGCCGATGATGAACGAACCGACGGGTGCGATCCCGGCGCTGCGGCAGTCGCGGAAGGTCGGCACGATTTTATCGTAATCGATGCGTTTGTTCATAGCGGCGAGAACGCGCTTGGAGCCGCTCTCGACGCCGAACAGGATCCAGCGGCAGCCGGCGTCGTACATGCACTTGAAATCGCTCTCGTCGAAAAGACCGATGCGCGTCTGACATCCCCATCGGATATCGAGGTTCAGCGAGCGCAGAGCGTCGCACACGTCGCGCAGCTCCTGTCTGCTGCGGCACCAGAGCTCGTCTGCGAAATACACGCCGTCCGCGCCGTGGTTCTCGGCCAGATACCGGATGTCCCGCAGCACGGCCTCAATGGGGCGTTTGCGGTATTTGCACTTGTGGAAATCCTTGTTGTAGCAAAAAGTGCAGCTGTTCGGGCAGCCCTTGGCGGCGTAGATATAGAGCATGCGTTTGCAGCCGAAGTTGGACTGGAAATACTTTTCGACGGGGATCAGCGTCCAGTCGAGATCGGGCAGCTCGCCCAGATCGAGGAAGGGTCTGTCCTCCGTGCGCAGGCAGCCGCCGTCCGGCGCGCGCAGCACGAGACCGCGGATGCCGGAAAAATCCGTTTGTCCGCTCCGCACGGCTTTTGCGAGGTCGAGCCATGTGTATTCGCCCTCGCTGACGGAGACCGCGTCCACGCAGGCGTTGACGAGCGTTGCTTCGGGAAGCTCGGACGCCAGCGGGCCGCCCCAGACGATCGGGACGGAGAGACGCTTTTTGATCTGCTCGGAGACGTCGAGCGCATCAAAGAAGGACTTGAACGAGACGAGGGAAACGCCGACGAGCTCCGGCCGGAACGCGCGCAGGACGTCGGCAAGCGATTCTTTTTGCACGGTGCGGTCGTAGATGCGCACGGAAAACCCGTTTGCCTGCAGCGTGCTGGCAATGGAAAGCAGGCCCAGCGGCGTCGTCACTGAGCGGGAGTAGTCTCTGATTTTCGGATTGATAAAAAGTACGTTCATCTTTCCGACGTTCTTTCCTTCTGCGTATACAAGTTCTGATTCCAATTATATCAGACGCGCCTGCTTTGTCAAGTGCGGCACGCATGCGCGGGGGCGCGGACGGGCTCTTGACAGACGCGGGCGGAGGTGGTATATTGTGTGTGGTTAGTGTGAGCTAACGGGAGCCGCGGGAGCGGCTGCTTTCATTCACGCAGAGAAAGGATGAAATCGTATGAAAAAATGTTTCGCGCTCTGTCTGAGCCTGCTGCTCGTCGCGCTGCTGGCCGTTCCGGCGATTGCGGCGGACGCGCCGGCGGAAAAGCCGCGCATCGCGTTCGGCGACGACGGCAAGCTGACGATCCTGCAGGTCGCCGACATTCAGGACTGGGTCTTCACGTCTTATCTCGTCCGTCGTTCGATCGTGCACGCCGTGAAGGCGTCCGATCCCGACCTGGTCGTGCTGACGGGCGACAATATCGCGGGCTACTCCAACCTGACCAAGGGTGCGGCGCGGCAGGCGATCCGCAACTATATGAACATCTTCCAGCGGCTGGGCGTGCCGGTGGCGATGGTCTTCGGCAACCACGACGACGAAAAGACGCCGCTGACGAAGCTCGAGCAGATCGCGCTGTATGAGTCGTACTCTTGCTTCGTGGGCAGCGCGGGCGTCGTGGCGGAGCTGACGGTCGACGGCAACACCACGCAGAATGCCGGCACGTACAATATTCCCGTCTACGAATCCGCGGACAGCGACAAGGTCGCCTATAATATCTGGTGCTTCGATTCCGGCACGTACAATCCCGACCCGGCGTACGGCGGCTACAGCTACGTGCTGCCGGAGCAGGTGCAGTGGTACGAGGAAACGTCGAACGCCCTGCGTGCCGCGAACGGCGGCGAAGCGGTGCCGTCCATCGCGTTCCAGCACATCGCGCCCGTGCAGATCTTCCGCGCGTTCCGCGAGGTTTCCGCCGACGAGCCGTATCAGTATGAGCGCGGCGGCAAGTATTACGCGTTCCCCGAAGGGACCGACCCGGAGACGAACTGGATGGGCGAGCCGCCCAGCCCGCCGAATCCTTCCTGCGCGGCGGCATACGCCGAGGTGGACGCCATGATCCGGCAGGGCGACGTCAACGCGATCTTCTACGGCCACGACCACGTCAACAGCTATATCGTGCCGTACGAGGGGATCGACTTCGTGAACTCGCCGGGCATCACGTTCTTCTCCTACAACGATTTTAACAGAGGCTTCCGTGTCATCACGCTCGACAGGGAGGATACGGACACGTACGGCACGTACACGCTGTCCGCCGACAAGCTGCTGCGCAGCGGCAGCCTGCTCGACCGGATCGTGTACAGCTTCCGGATCCTCTACGACAAGGTGTATCTCTATTTCAAGAGTCTGTAAACCGATATGCGTTCCGTTCCCCCGCCGCGCTCGTGCGGCGGGGGCGTTTTTGCTTTTCACGGCTCTATGCGCGTTGTTTTTTCATGGATTTTTGCGGGTTAAAATGCATTTCGTCCTGTCCGCACGTAGGGCACGCATACGTGCGTCCCGCCGGAAATGCTGTCTCTTTCGGCACGGATGTATCCGTGCCCTACACAGGAACAGCAAAAGAATTCGTCGGATAAAAACAACTTAACGTAAAATGATAGAAGATCAGCCTTCCCTTGGGGGAAGGTGGCCGAGCGAAGCGAGGTCGGATGAGGGAAGACGATTCTATTTGATATCAGCCATTGGTGGCATCTGCAAACTGCGTTTTCCCCCATCAGTCACGGCTGCGCCGTGACAGCTTCCTCCAAGGGGAGCCGGGCAGGCTCCGCATACAGCCGCCCTTGTGCAAAGGGAGCCGAAGGCGAGACGGAGGGATTGTTAAGTCAGACGTCATGAAACACGCCCCACACACGTCGCGTTCGCGGCGGTTTTTGATTTATTATGCCGTTTTCGTGCCAAGCGGAGGCTGCAAAATGGAATGGATTGCTTTCGGGAGAAGCGCATATACTATATATTGTGAAAAAGCGTCAGAAAAATACGAATTCAGAAAAAAGCAAAGGCCTAAATGCATGAAGAGACGGAAAACGCGCTTGATTTTTCATCCAAAATATTGCAGAAACAAAGCTTGACAACGCTTGACAAGCGTGATATATTAAAATAGTAAGAGAGTATGTATACTCGTTTGTAGACTCTAAATTTAGGTAAAAGACGAATAACCGCATTTGTATCATTCGACTTACATCCCCTCAGAGAAACGGCCGTGAGCGACGTTCGTCCGGCCGAGGCCATAGAGTGTTTGCGGACACACAGTTTGAAAAGGAGGTATTTTCAAATGGTGAAAAACATTTTGAAGCGACTTCTCAGCACGATGCTCGTGCTGCTGCTCGTCGCGACGACGTTCTTCATCTTCGATCCGGCTGCCGTCTTCACGACGGCGGAGGCGACGATCACGAAGACGAACTACGATCCGACCGACAACGTCACGTTCGTGGTGCCGGAGGCGATTTACCTGTACCCGGTCTACAACGCGTACAAGGCGACGACGTCGTCCTCGTTCAAGTACTACGTCAACGACAACAGCTCGTGGGGTGTGACGACAGGCGAGAACACGCAGGGCAACATGTATTTCTACTACAAGAATACGTCGACTGCGAACATCTCGTTCACGTGGGAGTCGACGCCCGGCACCGCGCTGTCCAGCTCGAGCACGATCACGTTCGGCAACACGACGGCCAAGGGACCGGACTCGGGTTACGACGTGACGCCCAGCGCTTCGCAGGCGATCCCGATCACCGCGGGCAACAGCCCCTCGCTGGCTGCCGGTACGACGGGATGCTACATCCGCTGGAAGGCGACGTTCACGGACAGCGTCGACGGTCTGTCGAAGACGGCGTACGCGTATACGTACGTCTACAAGCCGTACCCCATGCCGGTCGGCTGCGCTTTGTCCAACAACAATGAGCGCGGCACCAACCATTACGCCTCCGGTATCGGCTTTATGTCCGGCGTGCACGGCAATTACTCCAACAGCGACGCCTATCCGACGGTCAACACGAGCAACGGCTTGGTGACGATCTCCGGCGGCGGCGCCGGCGGCTCCTCCACGGACGCTTCTGTGCTGATCGGCAGCTATTTCAAGAGCAGCGGCATCAACAACACCAACCCCGGCGGATGGGTTTCCGGCAGCTCGTCCGTGTCGGATCCGACCATGCACAATTACGGCTACTCGAACAGCGGTACCAACAGCAGTGAGTACACCTACGTCGAGTCGCTCGGCGGCTACGGCTGGGTCGCGGTCGACACGAGCCGTTACAGCAACATGAACCAGATCCCGATGCTGACGGTCGGTCTGTTGATCACGGACGACGAGAATTCCAGCTCCGGCGCCTGCTATTTCGCGTCGAACAGATCGAGCTTCGCCCATTCGAGCAACTACGGCGACTATTGGAACAACGGCTCCGGCTCCGGCGAGGGCTGGTTCGACGCGGCGTACAACGATGGATTCGTGAAAATGGGTTCCCGCGGCAACATGAACCAGGGCGAAGGCGAGGGTATCAAGTTCAACCGCCACTGGTCCAAGTCGCCCACCTCCGGTGAAAACAAGCTGAGCGTCGGCTACGGTAACCACCAGGATAACGACAAAGCGTTCATCGTGATGAACTTCCGCTGCTACGTCCACACGTGGAACAAGAGCGATCTGCGTACGGCGTATACCAACGCGATCAAGTCCATGGCGCGCTGCAACTCCACGCTGCTCAAGAGCGCCAAGTGGACGGAGTTCTTCAACCTCTTCAAGGCCGTTTCGGCACAGCTTTGTAAAATTGACCAGTCCGGCTATTCGTCCGTCTCGGTCAACGGCACGAACTATACCTCCGCCTCGAGCCTTGCGAATGCGATGACTGCGGCGGCGACGAATACCTCCACCGGCTACCAGCTGCAGAACACCACAAACCGCGATACCTTCACCGCAACGCAGAAGAACATCAAGGTCTACGACAACAGCGGCTGGAAATACAACGGCACGTTCGCCGACACCACCCTCTCGAGCTGGTACAAGGGCGCGAAGCTCGTCTTCTCCGCCAACAGCTACGACGGCTACACCTACAAGGGTCAGCGCGGTACCACCGCAGAGACCCAGACGACCGTCGGCAGCGCGACGTCCGGTACGGCGAGCAACGTGACGGCCGGCGACTACACCGTCAACCACGCGGACGGCAACAAGACGGCGTACTTCTACTATCTGCGCAATAACTATACTATTACATATGCTACCGACGGCGGTACCGCCATCAATGCCAAGTCCTACCACGTCGAGTCCACCGACACCCTGCCTGCTGCCTCCGGCAAGGATGGCTACACCTTCTCTAAATGGAAGGTCACGACGGCGGGCGGCTCCTGGTCGAGCGGCTCGACCTTCAACTCCGGCACGAGCCTTAACGGCAAGTACGGCAACGTCACGCTGACCGCACAGTGGACGGCGAACAAATACACCGTCACGCTGAACCAGCAGTCCGGTACGGGCGGCACGGCCAGCGTCCAGGCGACCTACAACGCCGCCATGCCTTCGGCGACCATGCCGACCAGAAACGGCTACACCTTCGGCGGCTACTACACAAGCACCGGCGGCAGCGGCACGCAGTATTACACGGCGGCCGGCGCCAGTGCACGCAACTGGGACAAGACGGCTGCCACTACGCTGTACGCAAAGTGGACGGCGGTGACCTACACGATCTCCTACGACTACGCGGGCGGCGCGCTCGCCAGCGGCCAGTCGAACCCGGCGAACTATACCATCGAGTCCAGCGCCATCACGCTGAAGAACCCGACCAAGACGGGCTACAGCTTCACCGGCTGGACCGGCTCCAACGGCACGACGGCGCAGACGACCGTCACCATCGCCGCGGGCAGCACCGGCAACAAGAGCTATACCGCAAACTGGAGCACCGTCACCTACAACATCACGTACAACCTCGACGGCGGTTCTCTCGCCAGCGGCGTGACGAACCCGACGACCTATACCATCGAGACGGCGACCTTCACGCTGAACAACCCGTCCAAGAACGGCTACACGTTCTCAGGCTGGACCGGCTCCAAC
>JAEEGL015280008.1_pt1 | contig 17436 bp, 19 predicted proteins | sample 9134231 | NCBI WGS metagenome assembly JAEEGL01 (sample SAMN16246548, study PRJNA631951) | gut metagenome | biome: gut microbiome; feature: rumen; material: fiber-attached | host: Bos | place: Iran: Karaj | collected 2018-10
ATAATGGAAGAGATTTAGCAGAGTATGAAATAGAGGTAGGAAAGGGTGTTACACCACCTGATGTGCCAACTCATAAAGATCTTATTTTTGGTGGTTGGTATGATTATAATAATAGAGATGTTAAAATAGAAAATTTTGATTCTATATTACAAGATACTCATGTTATAGCATTATATGGTGAAGATATAAATCATAATGGGGTAATTGATGAGAAGGAGCAACATTATACTGTTAGTTTTATTGATTCTTTAAGTGGTGAAGTTTTGAAAGAGGAAAAAGTATTACCTGGATTGAATGCTAGTGCTCCAAGAGTATCAAATGTAGATGGATATAGTTTTGTAGGGTGGGATAAATCATATTTAAATGTTAATAGTGATTTAACAATTAATACTATTTATAAACCTATTAAAAATAATGATGATATTAAATATTATGTTGTAACTTTTATTGACAGTGTAAATAATAAAAAAATAGATAGTGTTACGGTAAAAGAAGGAGCTAGTGTTAGTGCTCCAGAAGTACCAACACATGAAAATAAAGTATTTGATCATTGGAAGGGTACTTATACTAATGTTAAAAAGAATCAAACAGTATATGCAATATATAAGAGCGATTATATTGGAGCAAATGGTGGAGCTGATGGTACTGCTGATGATAAACAAATATATACTCTTACTATAAATTATGTGTTTGAAGATGGTACTCTTGCTTACAAGCAATTATATGAAGAAAGAGATTATTCTAATAGAAATTATCAAATAAGATCACCTTATATTAAAGGTTATTCTACTAAAAGAGAAGTTGTAAGTGGAACAATTGGTGATGATAATAGATTAGATAGAGTTGAGAATGTTATTTATATAGCAAATAAGTATTCTTTTGAAATAGTAACTGATTGTAGTGATGAAATTATTTGTAAGAGAGTAGAAGATAATAACAATAGAGAATATAATTATAATGAAGAAATAACTCTTCCTGATTATGAAAGAAAGTATACTTTAACTTATAGTGAGGGAGAAAATAAAACTTATAAAACAGTTGAGAAGAATTTGATTGGATATTGTAAAGATAGTAGTAGTTGTGAAGAGATGATTCTTCCTGGAGATAATATAAGAATAGAAGATAATGTTAAATATTATGCTGTATATGATGGAAGTTTAGAATTAACTATTAAAGATGGTAGTAATTATGAAACGTCAACTTATGATTATACATTTAATAAATGGAGTAAATATACAGTCGGACAAACTATTATATTGCATAGTGATGAAACTATTGTAGCTGAGTATGATTTGGTAGGTCATCCATATACATTAACAATAAATTATTCATTTAATGATGATACACCATCATTAGAATCTAATGTTTATACAGTTAGATATAATGAAGAATATAATTATGAAGTTCCTGTTGTAACTGGATATACTCCAACACCTGAAGTTGTAACTGGTAAAATGAGGGATGAGGATTTAGTAGTTAATGTTTTATATAAACTTAATACTGATCCATATTATATTAGAACTCATGTTATGGGATTAAATGGTGAATATGAAACTGAGGAAGTTGAATATATTGGAGTTACTGGTAAAGAGATTAGTTTAATTCCACAATTTATGGATGGCTTTACATTTAATACAGTTAAGAGTAATATAAAGGGTATTGTTACTGCAGATACTCCTCTTGTATTAAATCTATATTATGATAGAAATTATTATAGAGTAACATATTCTTATGAAGGAACTATTCCTCAAGGAGCACCAAAAGTTCCTGTTGTTGATAAGCAAATGTATGGTTCTACTTATATAGTTGAAGATAAACCATATGTTGAAGGGTATATATTTAATGGATGGAAAGTTGGAAAGAATATTGTTGATAAAGTTATTATTCCAGCTGGGCCAACAACATTAAAAGGAAGTTTCATAGCAAGAGATGATACTAAGTATAAAGTTGAAACATATATTATGAATTCTGAAGGAAAATATGTTAAAATAGTTGAAGAATTTGAAGGGACAACAAATGAAAGAGTTACACTAGTTCCTGAAGAAAAAGAAGGATATATAGTTAATTATGATTCAAGTAAATTAACTGGAATAATTAGTGCAACTGATGAATTAGTATTACAAGTTTATTATGATAGATAAGCTTGATATAAATTGGAGGAAGTAAAAATGGCTTATATAAAGTATAAAGAAATAACTAAGTATTTTAATTTTTCTAAGATATTAGATAAGAGTAAATTACCAAAATATGTTAATGAATATGTATTTGAAGATGAAACAATGTTATGTGCATATAAAACAATTACTGACCATGGTATATTTACTACATCTAAAATAGTATTATTTGATAATTATAGTTTGTTTGGTAGAAAGAAACAAATATATACAATTCCTTATAATACAATTTCAACTGCTTCAATTATTTTCTATCCAAGTAGTGCTGAATTAAGTTTATTCTTGGAAAGTGGTTATCCAGTTAGAATTAAGTTTATTAATATGAAAGATGTTGATAAATTAAGATTAAGACTTTTATATACTATTGTTATTAAAAAGATTAATAATCAAAAAGTTACTAATGAAGAAATAGATAGACTTGTTAAGGATGATATTTCATTTGATTAGGAGGTAAGTAAAATGGAAGATGAAGAAAAAGAAAAAATGAAAGAAGAGTTTTTTGACGAAAAGCCAAAGAAGATTAAAGAGAAAGATGAAAAATCATTATTTAATAGAATAATGAATGTAATACTATGGATTGTATTATTTGTATGGATGGGAATATGTTTAATAGATTTCTATAAAGTACATCAAGAAGAAGATCCAATATTCTGTTTAAAGAAGGAAACAACTAAATATGATGATGGAACAGTAGATAGTTGTTTAGGACTTGGATATAAAGTATATAGATATAAAAGAACAAGTTTCCAAGGAATAGAATATGGTCCATTCTGGTCAAAAGACAGAAGTGCTGAAGAAAGTGAAGAATAATCACTTTCTTTTTTTATGTAAAAATTATATAATTAAATTATATAATAGGAGGTAAATTTATATGTATGATATTAATACTAAATTTGTAAAGAAAGGTAAAAAAATGTTCTCTTTATTCTTTATAATTGGATTCATTTTCTTGATAATACTTGGTTCAATTGGTATAGGTGGACTTATTAAAAAGAATAGAATGGATTCTACTGTTATGTCTACTAGAGTAGAGGTAAGTTCTCATTATGATGATGATGGTAATACAATGTATTCTCCTACATACTATTATAAAGTTAATGGTGAAGAGTATGCTTGTAGATCTACTTCTTCTTCAAGTATTTATCCAGGAGATGATAATAAACTTGTTTATTATGATTCTAAGAATCCTAAAGATTGTATATCTGAATATGGAACTAAATCAAATGTTATTTTTATAGCATTTATGGCCTTACCTTTATTATTTATTGGAATTGGTGTATATCAATTAATGAAGATTAATAAAAGAGTTAAAGCAATTGAAGAATTAAATCAAAGAGGCAAATTAGTTAAAGGTTTACCATATAGAATGGAAGATACTGGAGTTGTTATTAATAATGTACCTATTCAAAGACCAGTTGTTGATTATGTTTTACCATCTGGAACAACAGTTACATTAAGAGGTGATAGTAGATTTGATAAGAAGAGTTTTGATGGAGATGGACTTGTTGATTTAGTTATTGATGAATCTAATCCTGATTTATATTTTATTGATTTTGAAATCAATAGATTAACTGGTAATACTCCAAGTGATTATTATAAGGATGCAAATGGTAATCCATATAAATCAAATGTTGCATTTAACCAACCAATGCAGGGTGTACAAGATGTAGTAAATACTGTTTCAAATGTAATTAATAATTCACAAAATCCTAACAATATGAATATGTGAGGTTAAATATGGAATATGAGAAATTAATTAAAGAAAGAAAATCAACTAGATTATTTTCAAATAAGGAAGTTGAACAAGAGAAAATTGATAAAATATTAGAAGCAGGAAGACTCGCACCTACTGCTAAGAATGTTCAACCATTTAAAATAATTGTAGTTAAGAGTGAAGAAGGACTAAAGAAAATAGATAATTGTACTCCATGTAGATATAAAGCACCAGTTGTATTAATAGTATGTGGTGATGTTGAGAAAGCATATGTTAAAGATGATAATCCAATGTATGTAATGGATGCATCTATTGTTAATACTCATATGATGTTAGAAGCAACTAATATTGGAGTAGATAATATATGGATTGAATATTTTGATACTGATAAGTTAATAAATGAATTTAAATTACCAAGTAATTTAAAACCAGTTTGTTTATTACCAATTGGTTATAAAGCTAAATTATGTCCACCAAGTCCACTTCATAAAATAAGAAAGAGTATTGATAAACTTGTGGAGTATAGATAATAATGAAGAAAATATTTATATATTATAGTTTAAGTGGTAATGGGGATGCAGTTGCTGAATATCTTAAAACTAAGGGTTATGATATTAGAAAAGTTGAGCCTGATGAAAAGATGCCAAAGTCTACATTTTTAAGAATACTTAAGGGTGGTTATTTGGCTATGAGAAATCATAAACCTAAATTAAAGGATTTTGATTCAAATATTGAATCATATAAAGAGGTTATTATTGGTTCTCCTATATGGAATGGAAGACTTGCTTGTCCAATTAATAGTGTTTTAGATATATTGGATTTAAAGGATAAGAAGTTATCATTTATATTTTATAGTGGTAGTGGTTCTTCACCAAAGGCTACAGAAAAAGTTAGTATGTTATATCCAAAGGCTGATATTATTAATATGGTTGAACCTAAAAATAATTTAGATAGTTTGAAAAGTTTACAATAAACCAATTATAAATTGGTTTATTTTTTTTATTTGACATGTTATAATCAAAATATAAAATAGGGAACTATGGAGGAAAAAATGAAAATAAAGGATAATTTTTCTAAAGCATCTTTTTTGGATGCATTAGAGTTATGTGATGTTACATTTAATAGAACATTAATACTTAAGAATAAAAAATTTAGATTAAAGATTTTTAATATTGTTATTATATTTTTAATAATTATATTATTAATTATTCCATCATTATTAGGTTTATTTAATGCTGATGGAATTGTATTAGACTTCTTTATGAATGCTTTTATACCTGATTTTACAGCAGCATGTGTATTTTTATTTGTTTTTTATCTTTTGGCTGTTATTTGTATGCAAAATAGTTTAAGAAAATATAAAAATAATATAACTGAATTTAATAAAGATGGAGTTATTGATGAAATAGAATCTAAACAAAAATTAATATCTAGTATTGATACTATAGAAGGTATAGTTTTTGGAAAGAGATTAATTTATATATTCTATAAGAAATCAAACTATGTATCTGTTTTTTCTAGTAAATTAAGAGATAAAATTGAAGATGCAGCTAAATTATATTTAAAGGGAGTTAAGAAGTATTATTACTAAGAGAGTTGCTCTCTTTTTTTATTGACTTTTTTTTAATAAGAAATATAATAGTTGTTAAAAAGAGGTTAATTATGGATAATGAAGATTATGAAGTGTTAATTAAATATGGAAAAACTGCTTTTTCAAATGATTGTAACTGGAAAGATAATGAATGTATTATTTGGAATGGTAGAGCTTCTTTTACTAGAATAGATTTACTAGTAATATATAAAATTAATAGGATGTTTGAATTAAATCTTATTACTGAAGAACAAAGTAGAAGTTTAATGGATTTATATGAGAGATACCTTATGTTAGAGGAAGATTTGTTATTCAGTGAATATGATCCTGAAAGAGAAGATGAATTTGAAAATATATTTCATAGATTAGATGAATTACATTTATTACCTGATAGTGTGACTTTAGGATATTTAATGGATGATTCTATTAGGAACGATAGTGGTTATAGATTATTATTAGAGGAAAAGAAATAAAACACAACAATTTGTGTTTTTTTGTGTTATAATAAAATTATAAAGAAAGGAGTTCGTTTATGAAAAGTTTTAAAAAAATATTATCAGTATTCTTTGTTCTTGCAGTAGTTGTATGCTTAACTGCTTGTGGTGGTAATAAAGGAGGGTCTGGAATATTTAGTAAGTCATTAAAAGCTAGTGATTTAAATATTGATGATTTTGTTTGGAAAACAGAAAAGATGACTTGCTCATATGGTTATTCTTGTTATGGACTTACATTAACAAATAATTCTAAATATGATTTGATTGGTCTTGATTTTACTTATAAAGTAAAAGATAGTGTATCTGATAGTGAACTAGAAATATTTAGAGATTTTATGAATGATCATGATGGATATATTGATGAAGATGATTCTCCTAGAGATGTTACTTTAAGAGATACTGTAAATACTATGATATTAGCAGGAGAAACATATAGTCATTTATCATTTACAGTTGGTTTTAAACAATATTCTTGGTATGATTATCCAACTGATAAACAATTTGATTTAATGGAACCAAAGGAATTACAAATTGGTGTTATTAGTGATGGAACATTATACATTGCATATTATGATTTTGTATCAAAATCATGGAGAATAGATGATGAAACAGCAAAAGTTGATAATTGGCCAAATACAGAAATTGCAAAATTAATTGTAAAACCTGAAACTAAACATTTTGTTGTAAGAACTGATAAAGAAGATGAATTTAAATTTTATGCATATGGTTTTGATAAAGATGGATTTAAAGCTTATTATGAAAAAGTTAAAGAATCTGGATTTGTAGATGATGATCCTGGTTCAATTAACTATAATGCTGAAAAAGATGGATATGAAGTAGATATTTGGTTTGATGATAAAGAAAAATCAATAAGTGTCACTATTGAAAAAGATTAAAAGCACATTAAGTGCTTTTTTTCATACAATACTTTAGGTGATAATATGGCATTAAAAGGTATTGTTATAGATCCAGGACATGGTGGTAGTGATCCTGGAGCAGTTTCTAATGGAATTAAAGAGAAGGATTATACTTTATTAATTAGTAAATATATGTATGATAGATTTAAATCATTGGGTGTCCCTGTTAGTATTACTAGAAATAGTGATATTACTTTAAGCCCTAAAAGTAGGGTAAATAAAATAAAGAGTTTTTATGGTAATGGTAGTGATGTACTTGTTATATCTAATCATTTAAATGCAGGTAAGGGTGATGGTGCTGAAGTAATATATGCTCTTAGAAATAAAAATACTCTTGCTAAGAAAATACTTAATGAAATTGAAAAGGCTGGTCAAAATGTTAGAAAGTATTATCAATTAAGATTACCTAGTAATTCTAAAAAAGACTATTATTTTATACAGAGGGATACTCCTAATACTGAAGCTATTATTGTTGAATATGGATTTGTAGATAGTCCTAAGGATGATGTAAGTCAAATTAAAAATAATTATAAAAAATATGCTGAAGCAGTTATAAAAGCGGTATGTGATTATAAGGGCATTAAGTATAAAAGTAATAATACATATGTAGTTAAAAAGGGTGATACTTTATGGAGTATTGCTAAGAAGTTTAATACTAGTGTTGAATCTTTAAAGAAGTTAAATAATCTTAAGAGTAATATAATACAGATTTCTCAAGTTCTAAATGTATGATATAATCAATTTAGGATTGTGATTATATGAAAAAGAATAGTTTTTTATATTGGTTAATTATAATAGTTTTTGTTGGTCTTTTTGGATATGCTGAATACAAGGATAATTTTGAAGAAGAACCAATGTATAAATTAAGTGATATTAAGGATTATAGTGGTGAAGATATTATTATACTTAATAATAATGAACCTGAATTTGAGTCTAAATATATTAATACTTCTTCTTTTGAAGAGTATTATGATTTAGATGAACTTGGTAGATGTACTGGTGCTTTTGGAAATATTAGTGTTGATTTAATGCCTACTGAGTCAAGAGGTGATATTAGTAAAATTAAACCAACGGGATGGCATTCTAAAGTGTATGATAATATTGAAGATGATGGTCATTTATTTAATAGATGTCATTTAATAGCTTTTCAATTAGCAGGAGAGAATGCTAATAAGAAGAATTTAATAACATGTACAAAGTATGCTAATTCTACTTTAATGCTTTCTTATGAGGAAAAAGTAGGTAATTATATTAGAAGAACTAAAAATCATGTTTTATATAGGGTAACTCCAATATATGATTATGATAATTTAGTTGCTAAGGGTATTCATATGGAAGCATTAAGTATTGAAGATAATGGTGAAGGTATTAAGTTTAATGTATTTATATATAATGTTCAACCTGGTATAGAAATTGACTATAAAACTGGTAATAGTAAAAGAGTCAAATAAAACTTTTATTATTTTAAAAAGTGTGATAATATAGTATAATGTTTTTGAGTGGTGAAGTCATGAAAGTAAGAAAGAAAGACAATAAAAAACTTCATTCATTTAGAATAAAAGGGTTTTTTAAAAAAGTTAAAGAAAAGTTTTTAGATATATATACACCAAATGTTGTTTGGTTAGCAATGCCTTTTGCTCTAATGGATGTGTTTATATTTATATTTGGAAGTAATATAAATTATTCTAGTTATTTATTTATATCTCCAATGTTATTTAGTATAACTTGGATATTATTATTTATAGGTATTTCTTTATCATTTAAAGGGATAATTGGTAAGATTTTTTATTCTTTTTTTAATATATTGTTTATGATTATGTTTTTGGTGAATAATATTTATTATTCATTAATGAAGACTTTTTTTGATTTTAGTTTAGTTGATGCTGCATCTGAAGGATCTCATTATATGTTAGATGCTGTTATAAGTTGTAATAAGCTTGTTTATGTAGCATTTGCATTCATTATAATATTTTATGTTATTGGACTTAAAAAGATGCCTAAGGTTGAAAAGAATGATTATAAAAAGCTTGGTTATGTTTGTTTAATATTTTTAGTATTACATTTAATATGTCCATTAACATTTGGAAAAGCTAATACTCATTTAACTTGGTCTAGTTGGAGAAATCCAAGAAATATATATAATTCATTTAATGATAATAATAAGAGTATGAGAGTAAGTGGTTTCTATGAATATACTGTTAGAAACTTCTATGTTACTTTTATTAAAAGTAATGCTCAAATAAGTGAAGAGGAAATTGAATTTTTAGATGATGCTTATGTTGAAGAGTTAAGTACTAAGAATAAATATACTTCTAAGTTTAAAGGTAAAAATTTAATTATTATTCAACTTGAAGGTATTGATAGTTGGTTACTTAATAAAAATGATACTCCTACATTATATAAGATGATGAATGAGGGTGTTAATTTTACTAATCATTTTTCATTCTATAATGGTGGTGGATCTACATTTAATTCTGAGTTTGCTGTTAATACTGGTTATGTAACTCCTTTATCTTATACACAAAATGCATATTCATTTAGTAAGAATGAATTTCCTGATACTCTTGCTAAGAAGTTCAAAGATGAAGGATATAGTGTTAATGCTTTTCATATGAATACTGGTGAATTCTATTCTAGAACTATTAATTATAAAACTTGGGGTTATGATAATTATTATGGCTTAATAGATAGAATAAAGTATGATGATGATAGTTATGAACTTGATAGGGAATTGATATTAAAGGAAGAATTTAGTGATTTAATGTTCCCTGAAGATACTAATTTTGTTGATTATATTATTACTTATACTTCACATACTCCTTTTAATAATACCAAGGAAGCATGTAAGGTATTATATGATCTTGATAATGAGGGTAAAGATGTTGAATTTACTCAAATGAGTGAAGAAGAATGTGCTAGAAGACAAGTACGTGAAACCGATTATATGATAGAGTTACTTCTTGAAAAGATGAAGGAAAAGAATGTACTTGATAATACAGCTATTGTAGTATTTACTGATCATTATTTATATACGTTAACTGATCAAAGTATTATTGCTAAATATAAAGATGTGGAAACTAATATGATTAATAAGACTCCTTGGTTTATATGGTCTAAGGGATTAAAGAAAGCAAGTGTTAAACAAGTTACATCTCAATTAAATATATTACCAACTATTCTTAATTTATATGGTATTTCATATAATAAGAATCGTTATATTGGCGGGGATGCTCTTGGTAATAAGTATTCTGGTATTGTATTTTTCAATGATTATTCTTGGTATGATGGTAATGTTTATGTTGAGAATGGTGAAATTGTTAAGGGTAAAAAAATAAGTGCTGATGCACTTGAAGAGAAAAATCAATATGTTAATTATATGGCTAAGAAGAATGATTTAACTTTGAAATATAATTACTTTAAAAAATAAGAGGTTTAACCTCTTATTTTAATTTTACATAAAGATAATAAATTGCTATTGCTAATACTATTGATGTATAAAGAATAATTATTAGTGTCATTATTATTCTTCTTAATACTTTATTTTTGATGTGTTTATAAATGAATTTTTTTGGTTTTTGATAGAATGTAGTAGCAAGTCCTTCATTATAGAATTGATGTATTAGGTCTTTCATTTTTGACCTCCTAAATCATCTATAGTTACTTTACTTTCATGTGGTATTGGTTTCCATGTTACTTTAGTAAATAATGCTACATATGTTGTATATCTACCTATGATATCAAACCATGGCCACATAATGGTAAACCATATTTTATCCTTTAATGACATCTTTTTAATTCTTTTATCTTCTATTATGAATAAATATATTGCCATTAATGAGTTAGATAAATATATTGTTATTCTATATAGTATTCTAAACCAAATAGTAAGTAGCCCTCCATATAGTAATGCTTTATATCCTGGAGCAACACTAATCTTTATATCAAATAATGATCTTAACGCTTGTACTATTTTATTACCACCGCTAAAGAAGTATACATCATTAATACCATTTATATATGTATAACAAGAATAGATTATAACTGATACTATTAACCATCTAACTAAGTTTATGAATGCTATAGGTGTTAATTGAACTAATGTATCAAATGATGCAAATCTATGTCTTATTGATTCTAATATTCTAAGGAATATATTTCTTTTTTCTTTCTTTTCTTCTTTATTCCATTTTGTTTTTATAAATAATTTACCAAAGAATATATTTATAAATAGATATGGTCCACTTTCAGCAAATGCTTGTAAGTGTCCTTTAGACCATCTAAGTCTTTGACGAAGTGCTATTTTTAAACTTGTTGGTTGTTCATCAAAGAATTCTGCTTCATCTTGATAAGTTATTTGATATCCTTGAGCTACTGCATCAGCTGTTAGAGCTCTATCTTCAGTAAGTGAAGTGTATTTCCATCCATCTTTTACTATTTCATTTGAGAATAGAAATCCAGTTCCTTGAATATTTGTTGCTAGTCTTAATATACTTCTTGCTCTATGATTAGTTCTAATTGATCTAATCCAGTGAAGAGCATAGTTTGAAGATATCCAGTTTTCATCAAAGTTTTTAGTATTTCTATATGAAGTAATTATTTTACATCCTTCATCAAAAGCATCATTCATTTTTGATATATAGTTACTTTTAAGTAAGTTATCTGCATCAAATATAAAGAATCCTTCAAATGAATCAGTTTTGTAATCTTTTTCTATATTTTTAAATAAGTATTGTAATGCAAAACCTTTTGTTTTATCTGTATCATTAAATCTTTCATATACAATAGCACCTTTGCTTCTTGCAATTTCTGCTGTATCATCTGTACAGTTATCAGCTACTACAAACACTGTATATAAATCTTTTGGATAGTCTTGTTTATTGATACTATCAAGTAAATTACCTATTACGTATTTTTCATTTCTTGCAGCTATACAAATACCATATTTATGTTGTTTTTTAGCAGGTTTAAATTTTCTTGTGAAAAACATACCTATAACAAAATAAAATGCTTTGTGTGCTACCATAACTGTTAGTATTGAACCAATAATATCATATATTTTTTTACTTGTTAGGTAAGACTCTCCAATAGCAGTAATTATTCTATTTAATACTTCCATATTATTCCCTCTCTGCTGTGTAATTATATCATTTTTTAGTATTTAATACAATTGTTCACATTTACCTGGGTCAGGAGCATAAAAACAATGGCTTTTATATCTTCCTGTATTTCTTTGATTAAACCATTTACTTTTACATTCATTTTTTCCTGGTGAATAAAACCATAATGCATTAGTTGCTGGATAATATGCTTCTCCTTTTAATACTCTTTTAGCTAGTTCTTTTTCTTTATTAGTTGATTTTCCTGCATTAAATAGACTACTATTGGTACCAACAAAACCACCAGGGCGCTGATATACTACATCTTTAATACTTCTTATATTTTTAAAATCTAAACAATTAGCTATAGCTCTATTAACAATAACATTACCAACCATTAGCATAGCAAGATCTCCTTCACTTAATGCTTCTGCTCTCATGAGTCTAGCACATAAATCTAATTCTTTATCTGTATATTTTAATAACATAATATCACCTAGTGTATTATATGAATAAGTGTTTAAAAATCTAATATTTTATTATATAATTATCATAGGAGATGATATGATGGCATTATTAGAATTTGAAGTTGATGGTAATAAAGTTCTAATTGATGATGAAATGGATGCTAATTCAACTGGTGATTACATCAATAATGGTAGAGTAAATGAAGAATTTGAAAATACAGTTGAAATTGAACCAATTAGTGAAGATGATAAACTTGCTGAAACATTAACTAATGTATTTGGAGGTGCAAATGATTTTTGATAAACCTAGAAATAATGAAATAAATGAATTATTAAATTATTTATATAAATTAAGTGCAACAGGACATATAAATGAAAAAATAATATATCATGTCCTAAGTTATCATTATTTAAAACCAATTGAAAGAAAGAAAAGAGATAGTTTTGAATTTCTTGAAGGTATAAGTGTAGATCATTTCTTTGATGAATGGGAAAAAGAATTCTCATCTAGAAAAAATACATCTGCTTTTGTAGATAAAATAGCTTATCCACATTACTTTCAATTTATTAGTCAAGATTTGTTAAATTGTAGAGAGTATGCTACTTTATATATTCCAATTGATTATGCTCATTTGAATAAAGGGGTAATGTTATTATTTGATTTTCTTGATAAAAGTAATATTAAGCATTCTTCTTTTGTTTCTGATGTTATGAGTTGTGAAAATGTGATTGTTAGACTTGATAAGAAAGATGATGAATCTATTAAAAAAGTAATTGATTTTGTTTATTATAACTTAAGTGGTTGTTTGAATAAGACTAATCCTTTAGTTCCAACTATTGGTGGTATTGGATATAGTGTTGGTGATGGTAAAAATTATAATTATGAAATGTCTTTGTATTTGAATAAATATATTCAAATGTGCAGAGAAAGAAATTCTAAAGTATCAGCTGAAAATTTTAAAAAGTTTTTAGAAGCTTGTTATTCAAATAATGTAAAATTTGGAAGAAGTGAAGATTTTGATGAGCATCTATTAGAAACATATAATATAGCTTATAGTGGAGTAGAGAAAGAAAAAGAAGAAACTAAATATTCTAATGAAGATAAACATCATTTATTAAAAGAAGCTTTAACAGCAACTTATAATAAATATGGATATGAACATGCTAAAATTGCTCTTTTAAAAGCAACTCATGGTAATTATGAATCTATTACTAATGGATCTGGAGAAGTAAAATACCGAGATGAACTTAAAAAACATGTATCTAAAGATGAAATAGTTAATTTTATGAAAATTGAGTTAGTATTTTCTGGTATTAGTGTTTCTGAGGATATGAATGAAGTAATAAATAACTATTGTAAATTATTATTCTATTCTCAACTTCCAACACTATTTGATACTATATGTAGAGTTACATTAGAAAAATATGATGCTAATCAATTAAAAGATGCATTAATTAACTATATTAATTTTAGACATACTGATATGTTTACTAGATTTTCTAATAATAATGATGGTATAAATTATAGAGATCAATTAAAATTCTTTAACTCTTCTGATATTATTAGTGTTATTAAACAATCATTAATAAATAAAGAAATAGATTCAACTAATATGTCTTTACCTGTTTTACTTGATACATATATTAAAGTACTTGGAATAGAAAAATATAGACATCAATAAAAAAACTGATTATTCTGAATCAGTTTTTTGTTCTATTAATAGATATTTTTTAATTCTTCTATTTAAGAATAAAGTAATTGTTGTATTTATTATTAATGATGCTCCAACTAATTGAGTTATTATTTTTGTTAAGAACGTTGGATTTATTATTTCAACTACTCCAATTATAAACACTAATATAACAAGTACTAAGTATATCCACCATGCAACAGTTCTATTATTCTTATATTGAATTAAATTTAAGAAGTTCATTATAGAAGATATTATTAATACTACTCCAATAAACATATTAATCATTCTAATAATCCATGTAGGATCAGTAAATATTGTAATTGATAATGTAATTGCGGCAATACTAAGTATTAAATTAATACCTTCTCCATTAGTTTCAATACCTTTATTTTTAATAACACCAATTATATTTCCAAGACCAGCTAACATTAATATACTAGCTATTAGATATCCTCCAATACTTAATGATTCTTTAGGAAATATTAATAATAATAAACCTAAAAGAATAAATACAATTGAATTAATACTACTATTCCATTTAACATTTTTAATACTTTCCATATACTACTCCTTTAATACAATTTAATTATATCAAATTGTAAAAAAATGTAAAATATCTTATTTTTACTTTATAAGATTATTTTAATTATATAAAATATAGGTAGGGTGATAAAATGGTTAATCTGATAGATAAGATAACCAATATAGGTAAATTTTATTCTAAACCAGTAACACATGATGTTAGTGAGAGAGAAGAATTTAAGATAGTTAGGGATGCATTAGTTAAATATGGAATGAGTGTATCATTTTTTGATAAAAATTTACCAAATTTATATATTCAACCTGAAATAGATGATGGATCTATTGTTGAGGGTTCATTTAATGCTAGAACTAATTCTATTAGTATGCCTAAAGATAAGTATCAAGCTGTTCATGAGTTATTTCATATGGCAAGTAAAGATGCGGAATCAAAAAATGAGTTAATGGGTGTACTTCAAAAAGATAGTAAAGGTAATGTTACTGGTATTGGATTTAATGAAGGAATAGCAGATTATTTTACTCATTTATCATGCCCTGATTATGAACCAAGTTATGCTTTTGAAGAAAGAATTATTTCAATTATTAGTGAAGTATATGGTTTAAAACCTTTTAATAATAATTTTACTCAAAATCCAACTGGATTTTATAATTCATTTGGGTCTGATATATTATTTGTAACTGAAATTAGTAAAAGATTAGATAGTTATAATAAATCAGTATTTGGTTTATTTGATTTAATAAGTAGTAATAATTTTAATCATTTAATTAGAGATGGTAATAGACTGGTTAATGAAATATTTTTAAGTGTTATTAATACATGTTCTAAATTATGTGAATTATTAGAATTAAAGGGAATAGATTCTTCTAGATATATGGTTGAAATGCAACAATTATTTGAAAGTAAAAATAATAATATGGAACAATTAAAAAAATTAGTTGAATCTAGTGACTATAAAAATATAGATAATTTATTTAATAAGATAAAAGAATCAAATGATTTTTCTTTATAGGAGTTAATATGAAAGTTAATAAAGAGATGTTTAGAGAATATGATATAAGAGGAGTTTATGGAGTAGACTTATCTTTTGATGTTGCATATTTAATTGGTAGAGCTTTTGGTACTAAATTAAGAGAATTAAATATCCCATCTACAGTACTTGCTTATGATAATAGACTTTCTTCTGTTGAACTTGAAGGTGGAATGATCAAAGGTTTAGTTGAATGTGGTATTAATGTTAAAAGATTAGGTCTTGCTACTACACCTATGTGTTATTTTGCTGCGAATTATTTAAAAACTAATTGTAGTATGATGATAACTGCTTCTCATAATCCAAAAGAGTATAATGGATTTAAATTTTCATATAATGGTATACATAATGCATATGGTAAAAGTGTTATGGAACTATATAATATAATAGAATCTGGTAAATTTATTGATGGAGAAGGTTCTATTGAAGATGTTGATATTAAAGATGCATATATAGATTTAATAGTTAAAGGATTAGATTTTGGTGATAGAAAGATTAAAGTCGTATATGATCCAGGTAATGGAACTGGAAGTATTATAGCTGATAAGATATTTGAAAGATTACCTCAAATAGAAAGTATTGGTATATTTAATACTTCTGATGGATCTTTTCCAAATCATCATCCAGATCCATGTGTAGAAGCAAACCTTGAAGCATTAAAAAAGAAAGTAATTGAAACTAATAGTGATTTAGGAGTAGGTTATGATGGAGATGCTGATAGAGTAGGTTTTGTTGATGAAAAAGGTACATTTATTAATATAGATGAATTCTTAATAATAATGTGGAAATATTTAGTAGTTAAAGTAGATAAAAAAGAGTGTTTATTTGATGTTAAATGTTCTAAAGCATTAGAAGATGAACTATTAAAAATGGGAGTTAAACCAGTAGAATATAGAACTGGTAATTCATATACAAGAGCTGCTTCTGCAGAAGGGGATTATCCACTTAGTGGTGAATTATCTGGTCATGTTTATTTTAGAGATAAGTTTCCAGGATATGATGATGGTATATATGTAGGAATGAGATTAATAGAAATGTTATCTCATACAGATAAACCTCTTAGTTTATATTTGAATAGTATTGTTAAATATTATTCAACTCCAGAAATTAAATTTGCTGTTAAAGATGAAGAAAAATTTAATATAGTTTCTAAAATGAAAGATTATTGTGATTCAAAACATTATAAATATATAACTATTGATGGAGTTAAAGCTAAATTTGATGATGGTTTTGCTCTTGTTAGAGCATCTAATACTGGTCCTAATATAACAACTAGATTTGAAGCAACAACTGAAAAAAGACTTCAAGAAATACAAAATGAATTTGAAGAAGAACTAAAAAAATACATTTAGTTCTTTTTATTTGCAACATGTTATTGTATAATTATGCTAGGTGACAATATGAAAAGACGTGGTTTTACTTTAGTTGAGTTACTAGCAGTAATAATAATACTAGGATTATTAGTTATTTTAGTATTACCAAATGTAATGAAATTATTTAATGATGCTAAACAAAGATCATTTACAAACGAACTAAAACATATATATTCTCAAGCTAGACAACAATGGGTAACTGATTCAGTAGAAACATCAGGAGAAAAAATATATGTAAGAACATCTAGTGATACTTGTGAAAAATCATTAGATTTAACAGGAAGAAGTGAACTAGAATACTATATTAGATTAAATAGAAAAGGAAAAGTAGTAGAATTCTTTGCACAA
>JAEEGL016988628.1_pt1 | contig 17436 bp, 21 predicted proteins | sample 9134231 | NCBI WGS metagenome assembly JAEEGL01 (sample SAMN16246548, study PRJNA631951) | gut metagenome | biome: gut microbiome; feature: rumen; material: fiber-attached | host: Bos | place: Iran: Karaj | collected 2018-10
CAAAACTCCTATCTTTAATCAGAAAATATGAGGTCAAGATCATTGCCATAGGAAACGGAACCGCCAGCAGAGAGAGCGAAAAACTGGTTGCGGAAGTGATCCATGAGAATAAGCTGGATGTATCCTATGCCATCGTATCCGAAGCGGGCGCATCCGTCTGGTCAGCACAGGAAGAAGCCAGAAAGGAATTCCCTGATCTGGCGGTAGAGGAAAGATCCGCCGTATCGATCGGAAGAAGACTGCTGGATCCTCTGGCTGAACTGATCAAAATCGATCCGAAAGCCATCGGTGTCGGACAGTATCAGCACGACCTTCCGGAAAAAGCCTTGAACGAAAGACTGGATGAAGCGATGATGAAGGTCGTCAACAGGGTAGGCGCGGATGTCAATACGGCTTCCGTTGAACTTCTCGAACACATTTCCGGATTAAATAAGGGAATAGCCTCCGAGATCATCAACTACCGCAACAGCAACGGCAGATTCAGAAACCGTAATGAATTTCTGAACGTCAAGAAGCTTGGAGCCAAGGCTTTTGAACAGTGTGCAGGTTTTTTAAGAATAACGGACGGGGAAGAAGCTCTGGATGCGACAAACATTCATCCGGAGTCCTATGATGTCGCAAAACAGATCATGAAGGTATCCCATATTGAAAAACTGGGAGATCCTGACATTCATTTCGATGAAGAAGCCATCAGTAAGCTCAACATCGATGCCTATACCCTGCAGGATATCAAGGACTGCATTACAATGCCTTTAAGAGACTACCGCGATCAGTTTGATTCCGCCATTCTGAAATCCGATGTTCTGGAACTTAAGGATCTCAAGAAAGGCGATGAACTCTCAGGCACGGTAAGAAATGTCGTCGACTTCGGCGCATTCATCGATATCGGTCTGCACGACGACGGTCTGGTACATGTCTCCAGGATGTCGATGAAACATGTCAATCATCCAAGCGAGGTCGTAGGGGTAGGGGATATCGTCAAGGTCTATGTTTACGATGTAGACGAAGTGAAACAGAGAGTACAGCTCTCCCTGCTGCCGCTGGATGTACTGGCAAAAAGAGATGCGGACAAGAAGGAATTCCGTTCCCGCAAAAAAACCTACAACCGTCCGTATCATCAGGAAGAGAAAAAGGAAGAACCGATCTCCGAAGAAGAAGCCATGAAACGTCTTCTGGAGAGATTCGGAAGCAGACATTGAAAGATAAAGACAATTGTTATAGAATAACACTAAATACTTGGAAACAGACCAGTAATCAGGTTGGGGTCCGATAGAGAGACCGGGAGGATGGAAACCGGTTGGATAAGATCTGATGAATTCACTGTGGAGTAGGTCTTCTGAAAACAGTAGGAAGATCCGGTCATGCCGTTATAGCAACGAGATCATTTCAAATGATGAATTAAGGTGGTAACACGATAAAGTCGTCCTTAGGGATGGCTTTTTGTTTTTAGGGGGTATCAGTATGGAAAAGGATAACAGAATGGAGAGGCGGTTTGGTTTCCCGACAGCTCTGGCGATGGTGGTAGGTATCGTTATCGGATCAGGTATCTTTTTTAAGGCCGTCAAGGTGCTGAAACTGACGGGAGGCAACATGAAGGATGCGATGATCGTCATTGCCGCCGTGGGCTGCATCTGCATGGTCTGCTCGCTGTTTTTTGCCAAGATGGGAAGAGAATATGCCCACTGCAACGGTCTGGTGGACTATGCGGAAGCGACTCTGGGCAAGACCTACGGTTATCTGATGGGATGGTTTCTGGCAATGTTCTACTATCCGATTATCGGAGCGACATTAAGCTACATTGCGGCGAGTTACGTATCCATGATGTTCGGTCTGGAAATGTATGGACAGACGACGACCGGAATCGCGGTATTCTTCATGCTGGCTCTGTCGGCTGCAAACATGCTGGCACCGAAACTGGGCGGAAAGCTGCAGGTCACTACGACCGTGATCAAGCTGATCCCGCTGGTGCTGATGTCCGTCGTTGGTTTGACGGTAGGCATCGTCAACGGCAACAGCATCGAAGCCTTAAGGAACATCTCACAGGTATCCGCTTCATCCGGAAACGGCATCTTTGCGGGAATCTGTGCATTTGCTTTCTCTTATGAAGGATGGATCTCCGCAACCGCCATCAACTCCGAACTGAAGAATCCGAAAAGAGACCTTCCTCTGGCACTGATCATCGGAAGCATCTTCTGTACCGTTCTGTACATGTCCTATGTATTCTCCATGACTGCGACACTTTCCGTCGATGAGATCATGGTTGCCGGAGACATGCTGCCGGTCATTGCGTTCGGTAACGTTTTCGGCAACTTCGTCGCCAGTATCATCCTGGTATTCATCATCATTTCTTGTCTTGGCACAGCCAACGGCATGATCATGTGCACATTAAGAGGACTTTATGCCTTGTCCGTCAGAAACATGGGACCGAGACCGGATGTTCTCAGCGAAGTCGACAAGTCTACGGGCATGCCTCTGAAATGTTCCATCATCGGCATCGGCCTGATGGGCTTCTGGCTCTTCCAGACTTCGACGCTGTTCTTCCAGGGACCTCTGGCTTTCAACGGTACGGGAAATCCGGAATGGCTGCTGGCCTGGGAGGCGGATGAGATCTGCATCATCACTCTGTACGCCATGTACATTCCGATGTTTATCCATATCATGATCCATAACAGGGATTTCAATGTACTGTACCGTTTCATCCTTCCACTTCTTTCTACCGCTTCCTCGCTGTTCATGTGCTATTCCAGCTATGTCAGCTATGGGAAACAGATTCTTTATTATCTGGTTTTCTATGCCGTGATCATGGGCATAGGGCTCTGCTTCATGCATCCGAAGAGGACTGGACATGAGTAAGATCGACTGGAAAGAAATCTATGAACGGCTGAAGATCGATTCAACCACCCTGATCGTCAATCTGATCCTGATTGCATTGGTTTTTCTGATTGCCCGGATCGTATTAGCTATCCTGTCTTCATTTACCTCAAAAGTGATACGCAAGGCAGAAAAGCTGGATGATCAGACAAGATCCAAGAATCTTGTCACATCCATGACGCTGTTTCGGAGCGTCGGACGCTATCTGATCTACTTCCTGGCTCTCTGCGTGATCATCAATCAGCTGGGATTCGGATCAGCACTGTCCAATATCGTAACGGCAGCGGGAGTGGGCGCTCTGGTCATCTCCTTAGGCGCACAGAGCATCATCAAGGACATGCTGGCGGGAGCTTTCATCATGTTTGAAAAGCAGTATGGCGTAGGGGATTACGTCAAGATCAACGGATATGAGGGAAGAGTCATTTCTCTGGCGGTACGCTGTACTTATCTGCTCAACTGGAAAGGCCAGAAGGTCATCATACCGAACGGTCAGATCACCACGGTGGAGAATCTCTCCGGTGATTTCAACATGGCTGTTGTGGAAGTAGGAACGCCGTATGAAGAAGACAGCGAAAGAGTCCAGGGAATCCTGAAAGATGTCGCAGACAAGTATTACGAGGCGCATCAGGATATCTGCTACGATAAGCCGTTTGTCGCAGCCATCACCTCTTTTGGAGAGAGCAGTGTAGGGATGGCCATCTACCAGAAAGCGAAACAAAGAAATCACTATCAGATCGAGAGAGATCTCAGAATGGAAATCAAAAAGAGATTTGATAAAGAAGGGATTTCGATCCCGTATTCCCAGGTCGTTATTCATCAGGACAAATAAAAAAAGCTCAATCATGAGCTTTTTTCTTTTACTGGTGCCGACACCGTGAATTGAACACGGGATTCATCCTTACCATGGATGCGTATTACCACTATACTATGTCGGCCTGTATTTCAATTTTATAACAGAAATCTACTTTTTTACAGATATTTTTTCAAACGGTGATACAGTTCTCCGATCGGCAGTCCAACAATGGTATAGAAATCGCCGCTGATGCTGCGGATAAACTTGGCTCCGTCTCCCTGAATGGCATAGGATCCTGCCTTGTCCAGAGGTTCATTGCTTGCGATATAGGTTTCGATTTCTTCATCCGTCAGCGGATAGAAAGTGACGGAAGAAGTACTGGAGAAAGTCTCTCTTTGTTCCTGGTAGAGGATGGTAACGCCGGTAATGACTTCATGCGTATTGCCAGAAAGCAGATGCAGCATTTCCCTGGCCTCTTCGATGGATTTAGGTTTTCCTAATACCTGATTGCTGATCTTGACGATCGTATCAGATCCGATGACCAAAGCGTCGCTTTCTTTCTCGAAAACGGCTTTTGCTTTCTGATAGGACAGTTTTTCTATTTCCCCGGTCAGATCATTGTCCGGGTTGATCTCTTCTTCAATATCGGAAACGATGATGTCAAAAGGGATCTTAAGCATTTCCAGCAGTTCTTTTCTTCGCGGAGACTTGCTGGCAAGAATGACTCTAGGCATTGCCGTACCTCTGGGCAATAAAGGCCAGACCTCTGGTAACGAAATCCGGATCATATTCATTCAGATCGGAAATGTACGGAGCGACCATCTTTCCGACACCGCCGCAGCCGATGACGTAAAGATCCTCGAACAGTTCATTGCGCATCCCATTGATCAGCGACTTAACCATACCGATGTATCCGTTGTAGATACCCACATTCATTGCGTCTACCGTGTTATCGGCCAGATAAGTATCGGAATGCTTCAGTTCGAATTCCGGCAGCTGAGCGGCATTCTTCCATAATGTTTCAGCAAGTTTATTGAAACCCGGAGCGATGATGCAGTGCTTGAATTCGCCTTTTCTTGTTACGTGACAAAGAACGGTCGCCGTCCCCATGGAAACGATGAGCAGTTCTCTGTGGTAGAGGTTATAGGCATAGGAACACATGACGATCAGATCATCGCCTGTATCTTCCGGATTGGGCATGTCAAGCCTGATACCGTAATTCTTGGAAGGATTGATATCGATGATGTTGTTCTTGCCGACAATGCTTTCCAGAGCATCATAGACGTCATCGTAGACACGCGGTACGACACAGGAGAGGATAGCCTTGTCGACAGCGTCTTCTCTCAGATTGGCCTTGTACAGAAAAGCAAGGATCAGACTGCGGTAGCGGTCGGATATCCCATCGTAACAGGTAAAGGCGATCTGCCTGTCGTTTTCGAATAGTCCCAGTTTGGTACTGGTGTTTCCTAAATCAACTGTTAGTAGCATACTAACTATTATATAGGTTTACAATTGCAAATTCTAGTGAATTATTATATTATATATTGGCATCCGGGCTTGGCGGAACTGGTAGACGCGCTAGACTTAGAATCTAGTGGGCGACCGTGGGGGTTCGAGTCCCTTAGCCCGGACCATATGAACGAATCCGATCATCTGTAAAAGATGATCTTTTTTATTATTTGAAGTGAGTATAATAGTAAATATGACTGATGAGTCAAAAGGAATACGTTTATGAAAAAGGTAATGGTATGCGGCTGCGGCGTGCAGGGTTCCACGATCTGCAGGAAACTGGATGAAGAACCTAATGTAGAAGAAATCATCTGTGCCGATTATGATTTTGAGGCGGCGAAAGCCGTCTGCAGGCTGATGAAGAAAGGCACTCCGAAAAAAGTCAACGCTGCCAATCTGGATGAGATCAAGGAAGCGGCGGAAGGATGCGAACTGCTGGTGAATGTCATGCCGCTGAATTTCGGTGCAAACATGCTTAAGGCAGCCATGGAGTTGGGATGCTGCTATCAGGATCTGGCCGCAAGCGAGAATCTTCCGGAATGCATGGATGTGGATCAGTATGACCGCTGGCTTGCGGGAATCAGATACATGTATGAAGAATACGGCAAAGTCTTTGCAAAGAATAATACAACAGCCATCATCGGAACAGGCTCTGCACCGGGCGTCATGTGTGTCATGGCCCGCAGATGCGTGAATGAACTGGATGAGTGCGATACTCTGAACATGATGGTTTATGAAGGCGTCGAGGCGAAGAGATTCCTTCCTTTCTGGTGGAGCACCGATGTCGCTCTGGCGGACATGCAGGAGGATGCCTTTGCTCTGGAAGATGGGAAGATCATCCGTACCAAACCGTTCAGCCGTAAGATCTACCGTAAATGGCCGGAATATGACATGCATCCGGTAATGCTTTGCGAGCATGCCCACGATGAACCGGTCTATGTCGCCTTTAACCGCGAGGAGTATTTCAAAGGCTGCAAGAACGCCTATTTCAAGTACGGCGGCGTAGGAATTCAGTTCTCCGAACCGCTTTACCGTGCCGGTCTGCTTAGCTGGGAAGAGGAAGAAGTCGACGGCAGGAAAGAGATACCGCATGACGTGGTTCTGAAACATGTACCGCAGGCTCCGAAAGATCCGGAAGAGATCAAGAAGATCATCGATGAAGGCATCGTTTCCGATGGAGGTGCCTTTGTTGTCGAAGCGTATGGCAAGAAAGATGGAAAAGATGTGATGGTAGAACTCCATCTATCCGCTCCGGGTCTGATCGAATCCTACGAGAAGGCAAGAATGACCGGCGAAATGTATCTCACCGGACAGGGCGCTTTCCTGTATACCAGGCTTTTCGTTAACGACATGATCAGCCAGAAAGGACTGATCTCCTCGGACATGCTGGATGACAGACAGGTTGAACAGTACATCAGATGGGCAGAAGAGCTGGGAATCACTTATACCATTGAGATCAAGGAAAACGTTCTGCCGTCTGATCTAAGAGGATAATAGAGAAAGGCATGAAGGACCTTAAAAAACTCTGTATCTTATCTCTGATCCTGCTTCTGATCTCCGCTGCTGAAAGGAAGAGTGAATAGAGCCTTGGAATTCAGGAACATGCAGCTGCAGACTACCGGAAAGGATCTGGTTTTTATTCCTTCCGGAGGAAAAGGAGACAACGAGACGATCTCCGAAGCGCAAGCCATGAAGAACTACCTTCTGAACCAGGGAATCAAAGAAGAGAATATTTTGCTGGAGGACAGATCGGCAAATACTGATGAGAACATCAAGTTTTCCAACCAAATGATCAGGCAGAAAGATGCATCAATAGCCTTCTGTACAACCAATTACCACGTTTTAAGAGCCGGACTGATCGCAACAGAACAGGGCCTGAAACTGGAAGGAATCGGATCAAAAACAAAGGCCTATTTCTGGATCAATGCCTTTATCAGGGAATTCATCGGAACCCTGTATTATGAAAGAAAAAAGCACATTGCCTACTTTGTACTGACCGTTTTCTTCATACTTCTGATGATTTCGATCACATATGCGGCAAACAACATGTAGACGTATGAACGATGGCGCATCAGCAGCAGACTGATGCATTGGTGTTGACAAATATCCGAAATCGTTCCATAATAAACCCGATAAAAAATCTGTGTATAGAGGTAGCGGTGCAGATGAGTACTGTACGGAGCCGGCAGGCGATGAAGTACGGGAAAGGCAATCACCGCCGAATATTCCGCAAAAGCACTTACGGGATATGGGGTTACAGGGAATACCTGTAGCACTCCTTCGCAAGAAGAGGCGCTATTACTTTCGATAAGATTCGTATGTGATAGTGCATACGATTTTTTATTGAAAGGAAGGAAAAAAAGATGAAAAGATTAGTAATTTTATTGTTGGTGCTTTTGTGTGCCGCGGGTTGTTCTTCAACAAACAGCAATGAGGAACAGTCCAATGTTTTGCGTGTCGGAATGGAATGCGACTATGCACCGTTCAACTGGACGCAGGTTGAAGATTCGGATACGGCCGTACAGATTTCTTCTGTCGATTATGCAGACGGCTACGATGTTGTGATCGCTTCGATGATTGCGCAGCAGCTTGGCATGGAGGTTCAGGTCGTAAAGACGGACTGGGATTCCCTGATTCCTTCGCTGAATGCCGGAGCAATCGACTGTATCATCGCCGGCATGACGGAAACACCGGAAAGAGCCTTGGAAGTGAATTTCACGACTCCTTACTACGAGTCTCAGATGGTTGTGATCGTCAGAGCCGATTCCGATCTGACGGGTATCAGCGATATTCAGCAGCTTAGCGGAAGAAATGTCCTCGGTCAGGCAAACACGACCTATGATGAGGTCATCGACCAGATCGACGGCGTTGTTCATATGACTCCATTAGCGACTTATCCGCGTATGGTGCTGTCGCTGCAGGCGGGTGAAGCGGATGCGATCACTGCTGAGCTTCCGGTAGCCAATGGCGTTGTTGCGGCGAATCCTGATCTGAAAATCGTCATGTTTGAGGAAGGAAAAGGATTTGTTGTCGATACTTCCGTATCCATTGCCGTTGCAAAGGAAAATACAGAACTGCTGAACAGCATTCAGACTGCTCTGGATCAGATCAGCGAAGCCGATAGACTGGCGATTATGGAGGCTGCAGTAAACAGACAGCCGGCAGTCGAGGAATAAAATGTCTTTTGCTAAGTGTATCGAAATACTAACGAAATACTATCTTAGCTTTCTGTTGGGAATCAGAACGACACTGATCGTTGCGATTTCCGGTACGCTGTTCGGTTTGATGATCGGACTGTTTGTCGGCGGTTTCAGAGCGATTCGTCTGGATAAGACGGCATCGGGCACAAAGAAAACCGTAAAGAAGATCCTTGACATTGTTGGCAGGATCTATATTGAAGTTTTCAGAGGCACGCCGATGATGGTTCAGGCCGTATTCATCTACTATCTGGTCTATACCAATATCGTCCGCTGGGGCAAGATGACGGCAGCGATCTTCGTCATTTCGATCAATACCGGAGCCTACATGGCCGAGATCGTCAGATCCGGCATTCAGGCCATCGATCCCGGACAGAACGAGGCTGCCAGATCCCTGGGCATGTCTTCGATGCAGACGATGATGGATGTCATACTGCCGCAGGCGATACGAAACGCGTTTCCGGCGATCGGCAATGAACTGATCGTCAATATCAAGGACTCTTCCGTCCTGATGATCATATCGATTACCGAACTGATGTTTCAGTCCAATTCCATTGCCGGTACGACTTACCGTTTTACGGAAACCTACTTTCTGACGGCTGCGATCTATCTGATCCTGACGGGTCTTTCCAGCATTATCCTGGGAATGATCGAGAAGAGAATGAATCATACCAGAACGTCTCTCCCACAGTCCGATACCAGTTTCAGCAGCATCTCTCTGGCCAATAAAGGAGCGAAATCATGAGTCTGATCGATGTAAAGAATGTCCGCAAGGGATTCGGAGACCTTGAAGTTCTTCATGACATCAGTTTTAAAGTTGACAAGGGAGAAGTCGTATGTCTGATCGGGCCATCCGGTTCAGGCAAGTCGACGATGCTTAGATGCATCAACCTGCTGGAAGACATCGACGAAGGCGAGATAGACGTATTCGGTCAAAACATCAGCGAGCTGAAAGATATCAATTCCTACCGCAGAAGAGTAGGAATGGTATTTCAGCAATTCAATCTCTTCAACAACATGGATGTTCTGAACAACTGCGTGCTTGCACAGATGAAGGTACTGAAGAAGGATAGAAAGGAAGCGGAAGCAAGAGCATTCAAGGAACTGCAGAAGGTCGGTCTAGGCGACTTTGTCCGTGCCTATCCCTCTACTCTGTCAGGAGGCCAGAAGCAGCGTGTAGCGATTGCCAGAGCCCTGTGCATGGACCCTGAGATTCTTCTGTTTGATGAACCGACATCGGCTCTTGACCCGGAAATGGTCGGAGAAGTGCTGAATGTCATCAGAGATCTGGCGAAAGAAGACATGACGATGGTGATCGTAACTCATGAGATGGCGTTCGCCAGGGATGTTGCGGATAAAGTCATCTTCATGGATGACGGCGTGATCGTCGAAGAGGGGAAACCTGCCCTGATCTTTGATCAGCCGAAGAACGAAAGAACCAGGCAGTTCCTTGCCAGGATCCTGTAGGAACAATGAAAGATCATCTGCCGGTATATAGGATGATCTTTTCTTTTATTGATATAATAAAGAAAAAGAACAGATCCAATACGGATGAAGGAGAAGAAGATGGGCGTCAAGATCATAACGGATTCAGGAAGCGATATATCTCAGGAGTACGCAAAGCAGATCGGTGTGAGAGTCATACCGCTGGTATTCAGATTTGATGATCAGGAATACAACGACGGAGTAGATCTCTCCAACTACGAGTTCTATGAGAAACTGGAAAATTGCGAAGAACTGCCGAAGACTTCCCAGATCTCGCCATACAGATACAGCGAGGTATTCAAGGAAGAGACTGTCGAGGGAAACGAGGCTGTCTATATTTCCATCTCTTCCGGTGTGTCGGGGTGTTTCCAAAGCGCTACGCTGGCCGCTTCCGAGTTTGACGACAAAGTCAAGGTCTTCGATTCCAAGCACTTCTGCATCAGTTTGCGGATACTGGTAGAATATGCCGCAAGACTGTCAAAAGAAGGAAAAAGCGCAGACGAAATCATGGCCCTGCTGGAAGAAGCACAGAAAAAGGTCAGGATCATTGCCATATTCGCTACTCTGGAGAATCTGAAGAAGGGCGGAAGGATCTCATCGGCTGCCGCTTTTGTCGGAGGCATGCTGTCGATAAAGCCGGTCATCACGATTACCGACGGCAAGGTCGACGTACTGGGAAAAGTGAAAGGGATGAAAAACGGCTACAAGGCCATGAGAGAATACATCGAAAACGACGGCGGCATCGATCTGAACATGCCGTTCAGCGTTGCCTATTCCGGCACGGATGATACAAACATCAACGGTTTCATGGAAGGAAACAGGGATCTGTTTGGCAACGCGGAAGATCTCCCTTTGTCCTACGTAGGAGCTACCGTAGGTACCTATGCCGGACCGGGCGCCATCGCTGCGGCTTATTTTGTAAAATAAAAACAGGAGAAAGGAATGATCATTGATTCATTTGACGATCAGTCACCTGCAAAAATCAATCCGATTGTCAATGAAAACGCAGAAACAGTAGATGCGGTGATTTTTACTTTCTCCCAAGCAATAGAAGAATATGTAGCAGAGAATTACGACTGCAAAAAGGCCGGGGAGCTGCATATGGCCCATGGAGCCAGTTCCGTGTATGTATTCGAATACCACGGCAGGAAATTCGGTTTTTACCGGACCTGGGTAGGAGCTCCAGCCTGTATCGGTACAATTGAGGAATTAAGAGAGATCCTGAATACGGACAAGATCATATATTTCGGCGGAGCGGGCTGTCTGAACAAGGAAATTGCCCGAGGTAAAGTCATGGTACCGATCGAAGCGTACCGTGATGAAGGTACATCCTATCATTATGCACCGGCATCGGATTATATCAAGATCAGAAATGTCGATATCGTTGCTTCGTTCATGGAAGAGAACGGAATCCCTTATGTTCTGGGAAAGACCTGGACGACGGACGGTTTCTATCGGGAAACAATTAACAACTTTACGAAACACAAGGCGGACGGATGCATATCCGTAGAGATGGAAGGCTCTGCCGTACAGGCGGTATGCGACTTCAGGGGTCTGGATGTATATATGTTCTTTACCGGCGGAGATCTGCTGGATGCACCGGAATGGACGGCAAGAAGAGAAAAAAACCAGATCAAGGATACCCAGCATGATCCGGGTCATTTCGATATCGCGCTGGCTCTTGCCGAGTATGTAACAAGTCATGAAAAAAAGGAGGACGATCATGAAAGAGAAACTGATTAGCTGTCTGATTGGATACTGTTTAGGAAACTTCCTGACCGCAGAACTTGTCGCCAAGAAGTACAACGGTACGAGTTCTTCGGAAATTGATTCCGGTAATCCGGGCATGGCCAACATTATGATTAATCTGGGTTTTGTTCCGGGTATACTGACTCTGATTGGAGATGTTGCCAAATGCGTCATTGCCATGCTGATTGCGAGATATCTGTTCCCTGAAGCGGATAGAAACATCATGTTCTATGCCGGATTCGGCGCAACGATCGGCCACTGTTTCCCGATCTGGAGAAAGTTCCAGGGAGGCAAAGGCGTCGCTACGACCTGTATCATGATCGCCATCTACAGTTTCCTTTGGGGTGCCGTTGCGGATATCGCCGGAGCCATCGTCGTTCTGATAACGCAGTATCTAAATCTGGCCGGTCCTGTACCGCCTCTGGTATTTGCGATCGTCATGTTTGCAATAAAGGACTATGAAGTAGCCGTAATGTCGGCGATTCTGTTTGTGATCGCCCTGGCAAAGCACTGGCCGTTTATCATGGGTATTTTTGACCATACCACAGAGAAAACCGATGTAATCGGTGCGATCAGAAAGAAACTGAACAAGAACAGAACAAAAGATGCATAAAAACGGAAGAAGACTGCCTCAAGGCAGTCTTTCTTATGAAAAAGATGTAGAATGAAATAGTAAATGGATAATGGCATTGGCAACAGGATCATCGTTTTGGGCTGTTCAGGAAGCGGCAAGAGCACTTTTGCGAAAAAACTTTACGAGTGCACAGGCCTTCCTCTGTTTCATCTTGACAACATCTGGTGGAAACCCGACATGAGTCACATCGCCAGGGATGACTTCGATAAAAAGTTGAAAGAGATTCTGCAGGGCGACAAATGGATCATCGACGGCGACTACAGCCGGACTTATGAAACAAGAATCAAGGCATGCGATACGATCATCTTTCTTGACTGCAGCGAAGAAGAATGCATGGAAGGCATCACCAGGAGAGTCGGCGAAAAACGGAGCGACATTCCCTGGGTGGAAGATCATCTGGATCCTGAACTGGTTGAGATGGTTCATAATTATCACAGCGAAAACCGTCCTGTTCTGTATGCTCTGCTGGAACAGTATCCGGATAAGAAGAAAATCATATTCAAGACACGCCATCAGGCCGATGAATGGCTGTCGCAGTATAAAAGTCGGCAAGGCTGAAGCAGTAAGGGGGGAAAACATGTTTGTATTCTGGGGAGATGGTTCGCAGGAAGCGATGGATTTGGTAAAGAGCATCATTGTCCGCAGTACGGAAAATTTCAACTGGACTTTTATTTTCATTCTGTCCGTGGTCTTCTATGTCTACTGGTCAGAGATCAACAAGAAGAACTACAAGGTCATCTATGCCGGTCTGGCACTGTATGGTGTTCACTGGCTATATGAAATAGGAAATGCCATCATCGCTTATGTCTTCGGCTATCCTTTGTGGTCAGTCAGTAACGCTTCTACGACTTTCATTCTGCTGATCGGGGTATGCTGGGAATTGTCGATGATGTTCTCTCTGGCAGGAATCATATCGTACAAGATGTTACCGGATGATCCAAAGGCAAGGTATTTTGCCAAGGACGGAAAAGGCGGTATCAGCTGCAAGTTTGCCGGAGCCTTAAGCATGGCTCTGCTGTTTGCGCTGGTTGAATCATTCCTGGCTGGAACATCCAACCATTCCTTTATCTGGGTCTATAAATGGTGGGGCGTACTGCCTGTATTCATAACCACATACATTCCGTTCTTCCTTGCCAGCAACTATGTTCCTGACATGGAGCCGAAGAAGAGGAACGCTTTCCTGATCGGTGTATGGGGGCTTGTAGCTTTGTTGCTCATTACTTTAATTCCATTAGGAATCATTTAAATGTTAAAGAAAAACCTGATCTGTATCCTGACAAATGCATCGTTGATGATCGTATTGCCTTTGTGTACAGTAAGATTCATCAGAAACGATGCGGCCATGGCGGTCTGTCTGATCCTGTTCTTTGCGGTTAATCCAATCGCAGCCATAATGACAGGGGTTTTTACAGGCAAAAATATTCACAGTCGCTGGTTTCAGCCTCTGCTTCTGCCGGTGCTGTTTATTGCAGGTGTATGGATCGCCTTTGAAATGGGAGAAAAGGATTTCCTGATCTATGCGGCTATATATCTGATATTGGGATATCTTTCAGCGATTATCACGGTTTTTATAAATAAGAAAAATCAACGATATTAAGAAAAAACTGAGTATAGGAGAAGACTATGAGAGATCTGGTTGGATACTGCGGACTGGATTGTGAGAAATGCGATGCCTACATCGCTATGTTAAACAACGATCAGCAGCTGCGGGAAAAGACCGCAAAGCTTTGGAGTGAATTGAATCAGTATCCGATCACTCCGGAACAGATCAACTGTCAGGGTTGCAGAGTTGACGGAGTGAAAACGGTATTCTGTGACAGCCTTTGTGAGGTCCGTAAGTGTGCCATGAAGAAGAAGATGGAAACATGCGGTGTATGCCCGGAGATGGAACAGTGTCCGAAGCTTGGCGTAATGGTTTCAAATAATCCTGATCTGCTGAACAATCTGAGAGAAAAATGAAAAGAGAAATAATAAAAGAGAAACCGGAAATGAAAAGGATCGAAATCATTGGTGATAATTATTTCGGTTATTGGGATAGAGAACGTATCGCCTGCAGAGGCATCGTCATTCAGGATGATAAGGTACTTCTTTCTTACGAGACAAAGACTGATACCTGGATGCTTCCAGGAGGAGGTCTGGAAAACAGTGAGGATGAAAAAGACTGCTGCAGAAGGGAAGTATCCGAAGAAACGGGATTCATCATTGGTTCATTGTCCTGTGTGCTGGAGATCGATGAATATTATGAAAACTGCAAGTATGCCACAAAGTATTTCCTGGCTTCCATTAAAGACAGATGTGAAACCAGATTGACAGGCAGAGAGAAAGAAGCCGGCATGGAACCGAGATGGCTTTCAATCGATGAAGCCATAGACATCTTCTCTACCCATGCTTCCTTTGCCGATACTGATGAGATGAAAAGAGGCCTTTATCAAAGAGAGCATACGGCCTTATGCGAGCTGTTTCAGAAGAACTGAATCGATATGAAAAGATATATTACGTTATTGAGGGGTATCAATATCAGCGGTAAAAACAAGATACCGATGGCTGAACTGAAAAAGGGCTTTGAGGATCTGTCTTTTCAGAATGTAAAGACTTATCTCAACAGCGGCAATGTGATCTTTTCCAAAGATGAAAATGACATTCCGGAAATGACAGAGAGAATCGAGAAAATGATTAAGGAAAGATTCGAATTAGAAATCCCGGTATTTGTTATTGATGTTGAATCATTGAAGGATATTCTTGATCATGCACCGGAATGGTGGGGAAGCGATAATAAAGAGATCTATGACAACCTGATTTTTATCCTTCCTCCAGCGACATTTTCAGAAGTATCTGACAGGATCGGAGAACCGAAGAAAGAGCTGGAGAAGATCATGAATTATCGGGATACAGTCTTCTGGTCATTCGACCTGAAACATTATCAGAAAACGAACTGGTGGCCAAAAACCGCAAGCCTGGATATCGGTACGAAGCTGACGATCAGAACGGCAAATACGGTCAGAAAGATCGTTGAGATGTAATTATCTTTTGGTGAAGGAGCTGTATTGATGGAAAAGAAGAAACCTAAGGATCTGATCCAGGACGGTGTGCTTGCCTATGGGGTAAGCATCGGAAAATTCGTGTTTGAAGAAGAACAGAAGACCGTCTATGCGATAAGCGATTTCCCGCATATTGGTGCTTCCGATGTTTTCATGTGTTATCAGATATCTAAGGCTGATTATGACAGACTGCTGCCGATGTCAAAGCCTCATGGCATTCCGGTTCCGGAAGTGTCTTCAGAAATATCGGATGCCTGTCATCGGGTATTTCTGTGCGGAGAATCCGCCTATTGCAAGCGTAACGAGTTTTCTCTGGAAGATGTAGATCTTTCCCTTACGGAGACTTATCAGGAAAAAGAATGAGAATTGTGATGTTTTGAATCTCTCATCCAACAGATTAAAGGAAGACATAAGGCATATGATCAGAATCATCAGTAATAAAAAAGCCGAAAGAATCATTAAACGCTATCAGGAATGGATCGATACGGTAGCGCAGCGTTACCGCGTTCCTTCTGCCGTGATCAAGGCGATCCTCTACATGGAAATGACTAGGATGGATATTCTGGATCCTTTGGTGGATCTGATTGTCGGGACTCATCTGTTTACCAGGAAAGACAGTTCGACGGGCTATGCCCAGATCTTTGCCTACGTCGGTGTGAATGCCGTCAATTTTGCGGTCGACGAAGGACTTGCGGATTATCGGAAACTGAACATTCCTTGCAATCACCGTCTTGACAGCGGCGATCCAAAGGATATTCGTACGATGTGGAAATATCTGCATCGAAATCCTGAAGCGAACATCGAGATCGCCGTTTTAAATATCCTTTGCGCAGCCAAAGAGATGACCGGAAGGACGGATTTCGCAAGCTTTTCGGAATATGAACTGAAGCTGGTTTTGACCCGATACAACGCCAATACGGACCATATCACGGCTTACGGAGAAGAGGCTTACGGACATTATCTTCGTTATTTAAACAATTAAACGTTTTTACTGATATTGCCTGTTCTCTATGTTAGAATAAAGACAGATAAGTGGAAGAAGAAACCGGGAGAGATTTCCATTTTAGGAAACACCGAAGGGGATCAGAAACTCTCAGGTAAAAGGACCGGTTTTGGACAGACTCTGGAGAGCAATATGCACCAAAGAAGCAATCCTCAAAAGGGAGAATCTTTCAGGTAAAAAAACAGAGGCAGGAAATGGTTTTCCTGTCTTTTTCAAAGAAAAGGAGAATAATAATATGGAACTGAAAACACCTTTGTATGATGTTCATGTGAGGGAAAAAGGAAAGATCGTCCCGTTTGCGGGCTATCTGCTGCCGGTTCAGTATGAGGGAGTCATCGCGGAACATCTGGCAGTGCGCAAACAGGCCGGTCTTTTTGATGTCTCGCACATGGGAGAGATCACGATCAAGGGACCGGGAGCGCTGGCTACCTTGAATCATCTGCTGACCAACGATTTCACCAGGATGTCGACCGGCAAGGTCAGATACAGCGTCATGTGCAACGAAAACGGCGGATGTGTCGACGACCTGCTGGTATACAAGTTCGGCGAGGAGGACTACTTCCTGGTCGTGAACGCTTCCAACCGTCATAAGGATTTTGAGCATATGAAGAAGAACATCCTTCCGGATACGGAAATCGAAGATATTTCCGACACTCTTGCGCAAGTCGCTCTGCAGGGCCCGAATTCCAGAGAAATCATGAAGAAAGTCATGAAGGAAGAGGATATTCCGGAGAAGTACTATACAGCCAAGAGAAACGTCGATATCGGCGGCATGGACTGCATCATTTCTAATACGGGATATACCGGAGAAGCGGGCTACGAGATCTATACGGCAAACGAGAATGCCGAAAAGATGTGGGATCTTCTGAGAGAAAACGGTAAAGAATTCGGCCTGATCCCATGCGGTTTAGGCGCAAGAGATACGCTGCGTCTGGAAGCCTCGATGCCGTTGTACGGTCACGAGATGGATGAAGTGGTTTCGCCACTTGAAACAGGTCTGGACTTTGGCGTCAAGATGGATAAGGAAGAATTCATCGGAAAGCAGGCACTGCTGGATAGAGGAGAACCTAAGATCTGCAGAGTCGGTCTGACGATCCTGGACAGAGGTGTCTTAAGAGAGCACCAGGATGTCTATATCGGCGATGAAAAGATCGGTC
>JAEEGL017099516.1_pt1 | contig 17436 bp, 16 predicted proteins | sample 9134231 | NCBI WGS metagenome assembly JAEEGL01 (sample SAMN16246548, study PRJNA631951) | gut metagenome | biome: gut microbiome; feature: rumen; material: fiber-attached | host: Bos | place: Iran: Karaj | collected 2018-10
TCCCCTCTCCAAACGTGGCGGAAAATCATCAGTATCACAATGCAATGGTGCTTGCCAGAGCAAACGCAGCTGTAGTAATAGAAGAGAAAGACCTGAACGAAGAAAAGATACTTGAGTGTGCCAGAGACCTGTTCGGATCACGCCGGAAACTTGAAGAACTGGGAAACAACGCTTTGAAACTGGCGGTACCGGATGCATGTGAAAGGATATCGGAAGAGATATTAAAGGCGATTGATGACTGAAGAATGCTCTGCTTCCCGGCGGGCCTAAGACCTGTCAGGAAGTCCGGAAAAAGGACAGCGGTCTGCTGTAAGGAGCGGCCGTAAAACAGGAATATATACTGTTGAAGGATAAATAATAAAGGAGGGGGTGCCGGAAATGTCAAAAAAGCGCAGACACGGTAAAAAAAGACGCCGGCGAAACTATACCCTGTATTATATCCTTCTGGCATTTATAGCCGTATGTGTCGGACTTGTACTGTCGCTGACGGTCTTTTTTAAGATCGAGACAGTCAGGGCGTCATATATGGAACACTATGACAGTGAAGAAGTCGCGGAGGCAAGCGGGATAAAGATCGGAGAAAATCTGTTTATGATAGATTCTTCAAAGGTCGAAAAAAGGCTTCTGGAAAAGTATGTGTATATCTCCAAAATAAAGCTTCGCAGGCTGCCGCCCTCAACTGTCTATATAGAGATAACCGAGGAAAAACCGCGCCTGCTGCTTGAATATGATAACGGCGCCTATATGCTTATAAGTGAAACGGGGAAGGTCCTTGAAAACACTGTCACGCAGACAGATGATTTGTTTCCTGTAGTTGTGGGGGTAACAGATAACAGGCTAGAATGCGGGGAGACCGTAGAAGGAGACTGTGCGGAAGGCCTTATGCTCGCTGAAAACATCATAGATGCTGCAGATAAGGCGCAATTCACCGGAAGCGTTGTCATAGATGTATCCGATCCGATAAATATCATTATGAAATATGATGATAATGTCGAGATATGTCTGGGAAGCGAATCAAGGATCGATGAGAAAATGAAAATGGCGGCCCAGGTGCTCGCGCTGCCGGAAAACAGGAATCTTATCGGAGTGCTGGATGTATCCACGGGAAACAAGGCAACGGTAAAGCCACAGGATATACGGCCCGTGATCGTAATGGAAGAAGAGGAAGAGGAAACTCAGGAACAGAATCCGGCAGTTCAGGAGACCCATACCCAGCAGGCGCAGGAAGAAGAAGGCGGTGAAGCATCGAATGAGCAGGGTCAGGACGAAGACCAGGAGGAACAGACACCGCTCAAACCATATGAATCAGGTACCGGAGACGATGAAGACTGATAACCTGAAAAAAACATCAAATTATATTTTTTCTGTTTATTTTGGTTGAACTCATAGTAAGAATCTGATAAAATTAACAGTAGAAAATAATGCCTAACGGTTTGTTTTTTATACCGGAATTGTGAGGAGGTAACCCAATGGCGCTTCGCTTTGATATTGACAAGGAAAGCTCTGACAGGATAGTATCCATCAAGGTACTCGGAGTAGGCGGCGGAGGCTGCAATGCAGTTGACAGGATGATCGGAAACGGGCTTCAGGGTGTGGAATTTATCTCGGTAAATACAGATACCCAGGCGCTCCGGAGATCCAAGGCGACGCATAAGCTTAATATTGGTGAAAAGCTTACCAAGGGTATGGGTGCCGGAGGCCGGCCCGAGATGGGAAAGAAAGCTGCTGAAGAAAGCAGCGATGAGATCGAAGCAGCGCTCAACAGGACGGATATGGTCTTCATAACCGCAGGTATGGGAGGAGGAACAGGCACCGGAGCTGCTCCCATAATAGCAAAGATCGCTCATGATATGGGTATCCTGACCGTAGGCATCGTAACGAAACCTTTTGCCTTTGAAGGTACTCTGCGTATGAAAAATGCCGAGATGGGTATAGATAATCTGCGTGAGAATGTAGACGCACTTCTGGTGATACCTAATGAAAGACTGAAGTTGATTTCCGAACAGAAGATAACACTTGTGAATGCTTTTTTAGCTGCTGACGATGTGCTGAGGCAGGGTGTAAGGAGCATTTCGGATCTGATAAATGTCCCCGGACTTGTTAATCTTGACTTTATGGATGTCACACATCTCATGCGCGCTGCGGGTTATGCCCATATGGGAATGGGACAGGCTTCGGGAAAAGATAAGGCCACAGCTGCGGCAACGGCTGCAATAGCTTCTCCTCTGCTTGAAACATCTATTGACGGTGCCCGCGGCGTAATAGTTAACATTACCGCCTCTGCCGACATAGATCTTGACGATGTTGAAGCGGCTTCCTCCATGATACATAATGCCTGCCATCCCGATGTCAACCTTATCTGGGGCGTCGCACTGGATGACAGTATGAACGACGAGATGAGAGTGACGGTCATAGCCACCGGATTTGACAATGTCCGCAATGTACAAGCAAAACCCACTCAGGAAACTGAAAAACCTGTCGAAACACATGAAACATGGTCATCATCATTCTGGACTAATGAGGATGAAAAGGCTTTTGACGATATTACAAGACTGTTTAATAAAAAAGAAGTGGACGATTGAATCATTTTAAGGCCGCCGGAATTATTCCGGCGGCCTTTTGTTTTGCAGGATCTTTATCTAAACATTAAAAATGTGGTTTGTTCCAAATTGGTATTTGGTCGGGATAGATGATTTGTGACTTTTTCGAATAGAGAGACAGGAAAAAAAGGTATACAATATTTTTTAATTATTACTATTGATCTACAGGGAGACACCCGGATGAGCTTTAAGAAAATAATAGCGCTGTCTCTTAATCCGGCGCTTGACATCACCGTCAATACCGATCACTTTGTGCTGGGAGAAGAAAACTACGTAATAAACGAGCAGTATGACCCTACAGGCAAAGCCGTGAATGCTGCGAGGGTTTTCAGGAGATTCGATCTCCCGGTCGAGATCGTCATGCTTATAGGTGAATACAATTCACAGAGGATCCTCACGAGGCTTGAAAGGGAAGGAATACCCGTCGAAGCGGTTATGGTCCCGGGTTTTACCAGAGAGAACATCACCGTCTGCTCGGGAGGGATCGCCCCGACGAGGATCATAAGGCCGGGTTTTGTTGTGGATGAGATCCATATATCAAAGATAAAGCAGGCACTTATGGCGGCTATGAGCGAAAAAAGCCTTATTATCGTTTCGGGAAAGCTCCCAGAGGGAATATCTCCCCAGAGATTTGCCTCTTTATGTAAATTCATAGAGGAAAAAAACATGCCGCTTGTCCTGGACTGCAGTTCGGTAAGTCTTGAACAGATAGAGATCATCAGGCCGTGGCTCATAAAGCCGAACGAAGATGAGTTCCGTAAGTTTACCGGAATGGGCTGTGACAGTAATGAAGAAATAGTAAAGGGAATAAAAATACTGCATGATGCAGGTGTACGGCATGTGATCCTGAGCCTTGGGGCAAGAGGACTGATCCATTCCGACTCAAAAAGCATTATAAGAGCAGAAGTGCCCAACATAGAGCTAATATCTCCTGTTGGGGCAGGCGACAGCTGTCTTGCCGGTTTTATTACGGGAGTATATAATGGAAATGACAGGGCATCTACTGTCCGTCTGGCGGCGGCTCTGGGTACGGCGGCATGCCTGAGCGAGGGGACGGCGCCTCCCAAAAGCATGACTGTCGTATCAATGTCGGAGAGTATAAGACTGACTGAAGAGAAGCTGTAGACAAATAATATAATACCTAAAAAAACGCTTAAGACCGGTCGATCGGACTTAAGCGTTTTCCACTTTTTTTCAGGCAGAACCGGATGCTGATGCCTTTGGGAATTGCAGCAACACCGGTGGTGAAGACCTCATACAGCCTGTCATGAATTTATTTTTTGGATACCTTTATCACGGCATAATAGCTGCCGCTTGCCCACAGCAGTTTCCCTCCAGGAACATAGACATTTACGGGCACACGGTACTGGCCGGTAGTGATCTCAGGACCGGTGATCTCTATTTCCGCTGCAATATCGGAACTGAGGAGAGAAGAAAGATCGGAAAAATCGCCGGTTATCTTCACCCCGCTGATGCCGTAGGAAACGATCTGGATATCGTATTGTGTGGGAGGATTTACAATGACGATATTCGGTACGTGATAATAGTTTGAAGACATATCCGAAGTATCAAAAGTAAGTGTGACAGTTTCGATATTATCGATGTTGATAAAACCGGAAGGAAGCGAGACATCAAATTCAAATGTTGAATCAAGGTCAAGGTCCTTCATATTGACATATCCGAGATTGATCTTATCGTAATTATCCACAAGGTTTTTGGGCCCTGCAATAGTGACAGTTCTGCTTGAAAGCCTGTAACTGAGATCTTCAGCGGGAAAATCATCGGGCATGTTAAGATAATTGAAGGTCAGTTCGACCTGCTTTTCCTTTAAAACGGTAAGGGTGATGTCAGCAGTCTGGGAACTCAATGAAACATTGGGGTCGTCTATCTCGGAATTGTCGGAAGTGATGAGGGTGATATCTCCTGTAATGAAACGGCTCTCGGTAAGAGTTGAGTCTATCTTTTCCGATACCACGCAGCGGGATACGGAGGAGATGACCTCCTCGGGACCGACGATGGTGACCTCGGAAGGTTCGATGACCTCACTGTCCATAAAGTATCCGTTGGGGATCGTTATCCCCGAAAGTTCAGCGGTAACCGGAAGAGTACGGGTAGCCATCCGTTCGAGCTGGACATCGACCCTCTGAGGAGAACAGGATACTATCTGAACGTCGCCGGAAACATCAGGGGAGACTTCGATATTTACGGGAAGATGATGAAGCCCGGCAGAAGTCACGCTGCTCGTATCGACCGTTAAAGTGAAGTCATCGGGAGTAAGATTTCCCACGATATACTGCTTGCCGTATACGACTACCTTGGCCGTATAATCATCATAGTTGCCTACCGGAGTAAGACCCAGTGATGTTAGCTGTTCGGAATAGGCGTCTATGGTTATAGGAACAGAAGTGATCTCACTGGCAGTTTCAGGGTATACACTGATTGAAACAACGAACCAGGCGACGATGGCACATACAACAGAGAAAACCACGGAAAAACGGTTGCTCGAAAACAACTTGCCGATAACGGCATTTAATTTTTTAATTATACCCTTTATATTCATTTTTTATTCCTCCTGAAGGAGGTCCATTTATCCGGCTTTTGCTCGTTATCTGCAGGGATAAGAAGACTCTCTAGTTCTTCAACAAGTTTTTCTACAGTATAGTCACGTGAAAGATGACCGTCGACGGCTACGGAAATACCGCCCGTTTCCTCAGAAACGACTACCGTGATCGCATCGGAGACCTCACTCATGCCCAGAGCGGCGCGATGGCGGGTACCCATTTCACGTGCGATCTGATGATTATCCGACAGGGGAAGGAGACAGCCGGCTGCATAAAGCCTGCCGGAACGGATTATCAGTGCACCGTCATGGAGAGGGGAGTTTTTGAAGAAAATGTTTTCTATGAGCTCGGTGCTGGGCTCAGAGTTGATTATGGTTCCGGTCTTGATTATTTCACCGAGCCGGGTTATGCGTTCAAGAACTATAAGGGCACCGACTTTCTGGCGGGAAAAGGAGGAACAGGCTTCACCGAGCGAACGGATCATTGTACGTATAAGAATGATATCATGTTCATCACTGCCGGGTGTCGGAAGAAAAAGCTCGCTGATCTTCGAAAGCCGGGTGCGGCCGACCTGCTCAAGGGCGCGCCTGAGTTCCGGCTGGAAAACGATGATAACGGCAAGGATCCCTATCTTGAATATACTGCTCATGATAAAACGGATGGTCTTGAGGTCAAGAATGCTCAGGAAAGCCAGTATCTCAAGGAGCGAATATACAACAATCAAAGCCACGATGCCCTTCATGAGCTGAGCTGCGCGGGTTTCACGTATTAACTTGATCAGCTTGTAGATGATGAACGAAACTATGGCGATATCAATGATGTCTGCTATCGTGATAAGTTTCAGAGTTCCCATAACGTTATAGATGAACCCCTGCAAAGCCATACCTCCTTATAAGTGCGGCTTGATTGTAACACAGGAAAAAATGAATATCATTCAATACTTGTCAATTTTATTCGTATTATTTATTAACGGCGTGAATGATTGCGACGGCATGTGCTGAGATCCCGAGCCCCTCACCTTCAAAACCAAGTCCTTCGGTAGTGGTGGCTTTTACAGAAATGTCTTCCATAGGGATATTCAGGACTGAAGAAAGGTTCTCCCTGATGGACAGGATATAGGGAGACAGCCTGGGCCGTTCAGCAATGACAGTGCAGTCGATGTTTGTTATGCCGTAACCCAGCTCTTCAAGTTCATCAGCTGCACGGCGAAGGAGAACGGTACTGTCGATATCTCTGTAGGCAGGGTCAGAGGGAGGAAAAAGGCTGCCTATATCAGGAAGTGCCGCTGCCCCCAGAAGAGCGTCTATTATGGCGTGAATGAGAACATCAGCATCACTGACACCGTCAAGCCCCATTGAAAAGGGGATAGAGACGCCTCCAAGAATAAGCTTCCTTCCTTCTTTAAGGCGATGAACGTCATAACCGTGACCGATCCTCATAAATGAGAGCCTCCGATAAGCCCGATCATATAGGCCTGTGCAAGGTCTAAATCGTCAGGAGTAGTTATTTTCATATTATTATTCTGTGCATCGACAAGAACGACCTTCAGACCCAAAGCCTCATAAAGCTGACAATCATCGGTATAGTCGAGACCTGAAGACATGGCTTTTTCAAGAGCTGCCTTATATTCTTCCGCACGGAAGACCTGGGGGGTCTGTACGGCGTAGATCTCGCTGCGGTCAACGGTGAAAAGGACAGATCTGTCCTTCCCGACCCGCTTCAGAGTGTCAGTCACAGGTCTGGCCAGAGCAGCAGCCCCGTATTCCTGGGCGGCGGATATGCAGTTTGAGATGTCTCCCGGAAGAGTGAATGGTCTGTCTCCGTCCGCAACGGCAATAAGAGAAGTCCCGGCAGGAAGGCTGTCGATCCCGGCGGCGACAGAAAGCTGGCGGGTAGAACCGCCGGGTATTATTGCGGAGATTTTCTCAAAATACATATCATCGCACAGTTTATATACATCGGCAAGAGATTGTTTACGGCAGACAACGATAATATCATCGATGTCAGCGCAGTTTTCATAACATGAGATCGTACTGGCAAGGACCGGAACTCCCGCAAGTTCGCAGAACAGTTTGTCCCTGCCTTCCATACGCAGGGAACTGCCGGCTGCAGCTATTATTGCAGTGGCGGTGCGGCCTGATCTTCTGTTTTTTTTAAGGAGCGACATTTTGCAGATCTCCTGAATAGTTTAAAGGATCCGGCCGGAATACCGTGTCCGGAAGTTTTACGGGGCTGTTCAGGGAAGCCGATCCCTTTTTTTATAAACAGCCTGTCTGCGGAACCGCCGTTATTCAGACTAATCTTCGGCGGAAAAACGAAAAAAATTGCTGTCGGTTTCATCGGGAATGCTACCCTTCACGCTTTTATCAGCGCGGGGTGAGAACCTCTCCTGAGAGCGGATCCCATCGGAAGAAGCGGCGGAGACCAATGCTTTTTCACCGTCACGGCAGGATTTTGCCGCAGGAGGTGACAGCACCGAAAGATTGCTGCAGGCTCCTTCTATCGCAGAGGAAAGCCGCGTAAGAGCCGCCCTTACGGAGGCGAAGGACAGATCGGCAGCCTGGGACAGGATCTCTTTTTCGCTGCGGAGAGAAGATATTACCGAATCGATATCACCCATATATGAGACGGCGTCCTTAACAATGTCATCCGCCTTCCTGTTTGCATCTTCAACTATCTGCTTAGCAGTCTGACGTGCCTCCAGTATCGACATTCCCACATCTATGGAGGCTTTCTCATAGCGCTGATTCTTTTCCTGTGCATCTTCGAGCTTCTTGGTAAGCTGTTTCGAATGCTCGATCTGCATGCTGAGTTCAAGCTCTTTCTGTTCAAGCTGTTTTTTCAGACGGGCGATCTCTTCATCCATGCAGGACAGTTCCGCACGCATTTCCTCTTCCTTGGACTGCTGCTCGTTATAGCTGTTTTCAATAGCATTTTCAAGGAATATGATTCGCTCGCCGGCGGATTCGAGCTCTTTTTTCAACGAGTCCGACTCAGAACGGGAGGCTGCAAGCTCTTTTTTTAATTCATCCTGAGCAGCAGCGGCTCCGCGGTCAAGTTCGTATATATAGTCCAGAACAGCCTTCTTGTCAAAACCGCCGAGTGCTGTTTTAAAAATTATCTGTTCGTTCATAGTATCCTCCCAAAGGTAAGTATACTTTAATTATAGTGTATTTTACCGTTAAAAACAATAATATCAAAGACCGCGGAAGAAGGAAATTTAAAGGTGACGTGTTTTGACTTTTATACGGAGTTGATTTATACTTCAAGCTGAGACCAGATCAGAGGGAGAGAAAAGATTGAGCGGTTTTTCGGTGAGCTGCCCCTGTGTGTTCGGCGTGGAGAGCATTGTCGCGGGAGAGCTTAGGCGTTTGGGAGCACAAAACGTACTGACACGTGACGGAAGAGTATCCTTTGAGGGAGATTTCAATATGCTTGCCAGGGCAAATCTGTGGCTCAGAAGTGCGGAAAGGGTGCAGATAGTTCTCGGCAGTTTTAAGGCGGAAAGCTTTACCGAACTGTTTGACAATACCTCAGAGATACCATTTGAAGATTTTATCTGTTCCGACGGAGCATTCCCCGTTAAAGGATACTCGATAGATTCAAAGCTTTTCAGTACTTCAGACTGCCAGTCGATAATCAAAAAGGCCGTGGCTAAAAGACTCGGAAGGATATATTCGAAAGAATGGCTCGATGAGACGGGACCGGTCTTTCAGCTGCAGTTCGGCATAATTAAGGATACCGTTACGATCTATCTTGAAACGAGCGGACAGGGTCTGCACAAAAGGGGATACCGTAAAAATGCCAATGCGGCCCCTATAAGGGAGACTCTGGCAAGCGCCATTGCTGATCTTGCAAGAGTTAAATACGACACCACCGTATATGACCCTATGTGCGGGTCAGGGACACTGCTGATAGAATCTGCACTCAAGGCACTCAATATTGCTCCCGGGATCAACCGTTCGTTTGCATGTGAAGAATGGCCGGTCATGGATAAAAAAATATGGGCCGAAGAGAGGGAACGGGCCAGAGATCTTATCCGAAAAGATGTATCCTTCAGAGCCATAGGAGGGGACATCGACCCGAAAGCTGTTGCACTGACAAAAGAAAACGCACGGAAAGCCGGAGTGGAAAACTATGTGACTGCACGTGTGTGCGATATAAAAGATTTCGTTCCCGAGATAATGCCTTCGGTCGTGATCGTCAATCCGCCCTATGGAGAGAGAATGATGGAGAAAGATACGGCACGCGGGCTTTACAGAACGATGGGCGGTATATATTCACCGGGAAGGCAGGTATACTGGTATGTGATAACACCAGACAGCGCCTTCGAGGAAATATTCGGCAGGAAGGCTGATAAACGCCGGAAAATATACAACGGGATGATATCTTGCCAGCTGTATATGTATTTTAAATAATTTGCAATAAACTATTGAAACACACTTGAATGTATGATAAAATACATTCTGCTTGTTTAGCTACCGATATGATTTGAACCGAAAGAGGTGATTATAGATGAAGGAAGGAATCCATCCGAAATATGAGACCACAACGATACGTTGTGCCTGCGGGGAAGTATTTGAGACCCGTTCCACAAAGAAGGACATACGTATTGAGATCTGTTCAAAATGCCATCCTTTCTATACCGGACGTCAGAAACTGGTAGATACCGGTGGTCGCGTAGACAGATTTAAAAAACGCTTTGGCATGGAATAATAAGCCTAAAGAAATAAAGCTTCCACAAGGCGATGCGTTCAGCATCGCCTTGTTGTGCTACCTGAAATCTTTTGCAAAGGATGCAGGCCGATGGAGTATTTGACGGTCGAGCGTGAAGCCGCGTCGTATTACGAAGAACGGCGCTCGAAATTTATAGGATGTATAATTCCGATCAAAGATGAAGCAGAGGCCGCCCAGGCCCTGGAACGGATATGCCGCAAGCATTATGACGCCCGTCATAACTGCTGGGCTTATTCTCTTTATGATGGTACAGAGCGCTGCTCGGATGACGGAGAACCGCAGGGAACTGCCGGGATGCCCATACTGGAGGTGATGAGGGGTAGAAAGCTTACCAACTGCATGATCGTAGTCACAAGATACTTCGGAGGCATCCTTCTGGGTCCCGGAGGACTTGCCCGCGCATATGCGAAAGCAGCAAAGGATACTGCGGATGCAGCCGAGGCGGTCAGGATGGTGCTTTGCCGTTTGTATGACGTGTTAATGGAATACAGCCTATATTCAAAGGTGCAGGGTTTTGTATATTCATTCGGCGGAAGAATAAACAGTACGGATTTTACCCAGGAGGTAAGGCTTACGGCGGCTGTACCGGAAGAAAAAGGAGAAGATTTTGTAAACAGGATAACGGATATCACGAACGGAAGAGCTTCTGTCTGTGAAAAAGGGCTGTACTGGCAGAGCGAAAAATAAAAATAAAAAAACAGGCAGGGAAAACCTGCCTTTTTCGGTATATAATATTTAGAGGATATTATTAACTGAAGAAAGGAAGATAAAAATGGATATAAGGATTCGTTCTGAAGAGATGGAAAGGAATACGCTTTCTCCGGTGGCAACTCTGGCCGAAAACAGCAGGGGTCGTTCAAAAGAGACGGAGCCCTGTTCGATAAGGACATGTTTTCAGAGAGACAGAGACAGGATAGTACATTCGAACAGTTTCCGCCGTTTGATGAATAAAACGCAGGTATTTCTATCTCCGGAAGGGGATCATTACAGGACAAGGCTGACACATACTATAGAGGTGTCACAGATTGCCTGTACCATAGCAAGAGCCCTCTGCCTCAACGAAGATCTTACCGAGGCCATAGCAATGGGCCACGACCTCGGACATCCTCCTTTCGGACATGCAGGCGAAAGAGTACTGAATGAGCTTTGCCCCGGCGGATTTGCACATAATCTTCAAAGCGTAAGAACGGTGGAAAAGCTTGAGAAAAACGGTCAGGGGCTCAACCTCACCTGGGAAGTCAAAAACGGGATAGCATGTCACTGCTCCGGTTATACCCCGTATACGACAGAAGGCAAAGTGGTGGCTGTAGCCGACAGGATAGCATATCTCGGACATGATATAGAAGATGCGCAGAGAGCGGGCGTCCTCAGGGAGGAAGATATTCCGAAAGAGATAACGGATATACTCGGCAGCGGGAAGTCAGCACGTATAACCATGCTTATCTCTTCGGCAGTGGAGAACAGTTCAGGAAGCCCGATAATAAAGTTTTCGCCGGAAGTACAGACGGCGCTTGATAAACTTGGAGATTTCATGTATGAAAACGTATATACCAATCCGCTGGTTAAAGGTGAAGAGAGCAAGGCGGAAAAACTTGTAGCCGAATTGTTCGGTTATTATACTGCTGACCCTAAACGGCTGCCGGTTGAATATGAGATCATAGTGGAGAATAAAGGTCGAGAGCGTGCGGCCTGTGATTACATATCAGGTATGAGCGACAGGTATGCGGTCTCCGTTTATGAAAGCCTGAATATCCCCAAAGCCTGGGGAATATAGCTTTCTGTAGATATATTAAAGGCATATATATGCGATCCCAAGACAGCGGGGGAAACGATGAGATGAAAGGGGGGAGGTTTTTTGCTTTCTGAACGCTTTTTAACGGAACTTGCGGAGAAAAATGACATAGAACAGGTAATATCCTCATATGTAACGCTGAAACGCCAGGGCAGGCTGCGCAAAGGACTTTGCCCCTTTCACAGTGAAAAAACGGCTTCTTTTACTGTTTATCCCGAAAGCCAGTCCTATTACTGCTTCGGATGCCATAACGGCGGAGATGTCATCACTTTTATAAAAAACATTGAAAATCTCGGATATATCGATGCGGTCAAGTTTCTTTGCCTGCGCTGCGGAATGCAGTTTCCTGAAGACGAGGATGACACTTTTTCCATTCAGCGCAGGAGGATCCTGGAACTGAACCGTACGGCCGCAAAATACTATCACAGTATCCTGCGTTCCCCAGAAGGGAAGAAAGGTCTGGACTATCTGAAAGCACGCGGACTTACGCCTTCCGCCATGGTGAAGTTCGGTCTGGGATATGCTCCCGATGACTGGGACAGCACTGAGAAACATCTTCTGGATTCCGGATTCTCTCCGGAGGAGCTTGACAGCTGCGGGATATTCAAAAAAGGGAAAAAAGGCGGAAGATACGACGTATTCAGAGGCAGGGTGATCTTTCCGATAATAGATCTGAGGGGCAATGTGATAGGCTTCGGAGGACGCGCGATAGAAAGTGAAAGGGTAAAATATCTCAATTCGCCCGATACGCCGGTATTTAAGAAGTCACGGAATCTGTTCGCCATGCAGATAGCAAAGGCATCAAAACAGGAACAGCTGATACTGTGCGAGGGATATATGGACGTCATATCTCTTCATCAGGCCGGATTTGACAATGCAGTGGCTTCGCTGGGGACGGCTCTTACTCCGGAACAGGCAAGGCTGATGTCCCAGTATGTCAGCAAGGTCATTCTTGCATATGACGGGGACAGTGCAGGCAGGAATGCAGCGAAAAGAGCGATCAACCTGTTCGATGCCCTGGGCGTCAAGGTAATGGTGCTTGAACTGTCCGGAGCAAAAGACCCCGATGAGTATATAAAGAAATACGGTGCGGACCGTTTCAGGCTGCTTTGCGAGGGAGCTGTTTCCGCTCTGGATTTTGAGATAGGACGGATAAAACAGAAGTATGATACCGATACAGACGAAGGCAAGGTATCGTTTCTGAAAGAGTACTGCGAACTGATGTCGGGAGTCAACAACGGCATTGAGCGGGAGATATATACTACAAAGACGGCGCGTGAAATGGGAGTTGACAAGACCACCCTGACATCTCAGATAGATAAAAAAATAAAACGCCGTACTTCGGCAAAAAACAACGGAAAAACGATAACCTCGAAACAGCTGCGTCAGCAGATGGATTCATTCGGCAATGACATGCTGACAAAAACACAGAGCCTGATAATAGGAGCTGCTTTTAAGAACCCCGATTACACGAGGCATGCCAGGGGGATGGAAGAGTATTTCACATCCGATTCCGCAAGAAGGATATATGAATCCATTACAAGACGTGCTGTCAACGGGGAAGCCTGTACTCTTACGGCGATAATGTCCGAACTTGGAGCAGAGGACTCCGCACTGCTGTCCGAGATAGTGGCAAGGCAATCGGAGTTAAGGTGCACGCCGGAAGAGTTCAGGGACCTGTGTGAAAGACAGAAGCAGGATAAACTGCAGAAGAGTACAGACGATATCAAAGAAATGAGCGAGGGCCAGCTTAAGGATTACATAGCCCAGCTTTCAGACAAAAAAATGGGGGGAAGTTAGTTTGAGCTCACAGGAGGAAAAAAACATATTGAAAGACCTTATTGAACAGGGCAAGGTCAAGGGCAAACTGACGACAAAAGAGATAAATGATGCCCTTGAAGAGCTTGACTATGATGTGGAGCAGGTCGATAGTCTTTATGAGACACTGGAGGGCTGCAATGTAGAGATAATAGAAGATTTTGCGCCTGTTGTAGCTGCTGATTTTGCTTCGAGCATTGAAAACAATGTTGATCTCGAGACAGAACTCTCATCAGAGGGGATAAGCATCGATGACCCCGTAAAGGTATATCTGAAAGAGATAGGCAGAGTGCCCCTTCTGACTTCCGAAGAGGAAGTTGAGCTTGCCACGCGCATGGCTGCAGGAGATATGGAAGCAAGACAGCGTCTCAGTGAGGCAAACCTCAGGCTGGTGGTAAGCATTGCAAAGAGATATGTAGGCCGCGGCATGCAGTTTCTGGATCTGATACAGGAGGGAAATCTTGGCCTTATCAAGGCAGTGGAAAAGTTTGACCATACAAAGGGATTCAAGTTTTCCACCTATGCGACCTGGTGGATACGGCAGGCCATTACCAGAGCTATCGCAGACCAGGCCAGAACGATAAGGATACCCGTGCATATGGTCGAGACCATAAACAAGGTCAAAAAAGTCAGTTCCCAGCTCCTGCACAAAAACGGGCATGATTCGACCGCCGAGGAAATCGCGGCGGAACTCGATATCCCCGTCGAGAAGGTTAGGGAGATAATGAGGGTCGCTCAGGAACCCGTCTCGCTTGAAACTCCTATAGGAGAAGAGGAAGACAGCCATCTCGGTGACTTTATTCCCGATGAAGAAGCACCGGCACCCGCCGAGGCGGCTTCCCATATCCTTCTGAGGGAACAGCTCGATGAGGTGCTCAAGACCCTTACCCCGAGAGAAGAAAAGGTCCTTAAACTCCGTTTCGGACTGGAGGACGGAAGGAGCAAGACACTTGAAGAAGTTGGAAAGGAATTCAATGTAACACGTGAACGTATCAGGCAGATCGAAGCAAAAGCCCTGCGCAAGCTGAGACATCCGAGCCGCAGCAAGAAGCTCAAGGATTTTCTGGACTGATCGTTATCAATAAAGATATGAAAAGCGCCCGCTGTGAAGTTTTTTACAGTGGGCGCTGCAGTTTATCCGGCTGAAGATAAGACCGTGTACATAATACCGGACGATCAGGCATTATGAATGACTATCCTCTGGTCTTCCGGGATATTTATCATATCATGATGTGAAAAATACTCTTCAAGTATATCTGTATCGTTTGTAGAGATCACTCTCGGCTTCCGATATGCGGAAAGATCCTCAACGGAAACATCCAGAAATTCCTTGATGTTCTGAAAATGGTATCCGTGCATTCCGACTTTATAGATGTCATCTCCGTCAACCTCACGCCCGTTCAGGGTCAGGCTGAGCATTTTATGGGCGCTTTTATCGTATTCTGCCCTGAATCCCCGTGAAAACTGATAAAACTCCGTATGATCAGTGAATGCTTCATCACGCAGCATATATTTTATCATATGTCTCAACTGTTCACCTTTGATATATATACAGTAGATATCATCGTTAAAGGGAAGTATCTCCATAAGGTCATGATACTGAACGATCGGACCCAGAGACTGCTCGCGGATACTTCCGGAAGCAAGAAGCATGATATCAAGATCCAGAGAATCGCACAGGGCATCCGCCAGAAGCTTACCGAGATTTGTCTCACGGTTGCGGGCCGGATGGGTGAACCGGTCGGCAAGACGTGTGATGATCTTGCCGTATTTCTGATCCGTATCTTTTTTGTATCTCAATATCAGCTCTTCAAGAGCGGTGTCACGCGGGCATTCGGTCTCATCGATGGGAACGAGTTTCCAGGAAAAAGTGCTGATACAGTTATTCGATGTATCTAGTATAAGATCAAATCTGCCGATCTGAGCTGTGCCGAAGGCTGCCTGTACGATGGGGATGCCGGCGACTACCTCAGGCTCTTCAAGATAGGTGTGGGAATGGCCTCCGATGATGATGTCGACGCCCCATCGCGGGTCGAGCATGGATGCAAGTTTTTTGTCCTCTTCAAATCCGATATGAGTAAGCAATACGGTCAGGTCGATATCGGCGGAGCGGTAGGCATTGCAGATTATGCCTATCTCCTGTATCGGATCGTGTACCGTGACCAGATCACCGGTAATGGACTCTTTCCTGGTCTGAGCAATAACATCTTCTGTTAATACCCCGATAAAAAGGATCTTCATGCCGCCTATTTTTTTTATGAGATGAGGCCTGAATATACGGGTCTGATTTGAGGTGAGATACATATTCGCATTGATTATCGGGAAATTAGCGCATTTTTCCACAAAAAGCAGATGCCCGATGCCGTAGTCGAACTCATGATTGCCGAGAGTGACTACATCGGGGGAAAGCATATTCATAATATTGATGGTGGAGATACCTTTATATTCGCTGTCGATCACAGAACCGCGGAACATATCCCCCGATATGGCGTATATGACGTTCTCTTCTTCATGACGTACTTTATTTACATATCCTGAAAGCATCGAAACCCCGCCAAGAAGCTCATTGTCAATCTCTTTTGCCATGAAGTCTCCGTGCAGATCGTTTGAATGGAGCAATGTAAGTTTTCTAAGGTCTTTCATCCGGTATCTACTCCTTAGCAGATAGTTGTATCATGAAGTTTCAAACAGTTGTTTCCCGCTATTATTATCTTACTTACGGCTTTACAAGTCAATCGGATTCGTTCATTTACGGAACTGATGCCGGAGCTGATGAAAGCATGCCCAAAATATGGAATTATATGGAATATGAAGCTCCGCCATCTGGTAGGCACTTAGTTCAAGTATATATACAGAATGAAAGCCATGTGCAATAATAAAAGGCTTATGGAATATTACCGAAAAAAGGTCTCCCGGTTATCATTCCGGGAGACCTTACAGTTTATAAACTCTTTCGCGGTATTAACGGATAACAGGGGAAAGACGGTTATTTATCCTCTTCTGTTTCTTCACCCGGCATGGCACGTCCGCCCAGAATGGAAAGGATGCCGCTCAACAGATCGCCGCCCTGCTGGGTCTGCTGCTGACCGAAGAGAGACTGTACCGGCTGCTGCTGTTGCTGCTGGCCGAAGAGAGACTGGAAGGGCTGCTGTTGCTGCTGAGCCTGCTGCTGACCGCCGAAAAGCATGTCGAGGAGACTGCCGCCCTGCTGGGTCTGCTGGGTCTGCTGAGCCTGCTGCTGACCGCCGAAAAGCATGTCAAGAAGGCTTCCGCCCTGCTGAGCCTGCTGCTGACCGAAGATAGACTGAGCCTGTTGCTGCTGAGCCTGCTGCTGGTGCTGCTGGCCGAAGATAGACTGAGACGGCTGCTGCTGAGCCTGCTGCTGACCGCCGAAAAGCATGTCGAGGAGACTGCCGCCCTGCTGGGCCTGCTGGGTCTGCTGAGCCTGCTGCTGAGCCTGAGCACTCTTCTTTTTAATAAGATAGAGGAGCAGGAGCGGAGCAGCGATCTTGAGGATACTGTTTGTTTTCTTTTTGCTGACGCCTGTAGACTGTGCAACCTGTGCGGATACACCTCCGGAGTTTCCGCCCAGAAGGAGTGAAAGTATATCCCCGGCACCGAAAAGACCTCTCTGAGGATCCTGCTGCATGGCACTGGCGCGTTGTGCCAGTTCCCCGCTGTTGTAGTTAGCCATCATCTGAGGAATAATAGAGTCGAGAACTTCTTCAACTTCTTTTTCGTTTACGTCTTCATCTGCACTTGAGCAGATTTGCTGTAGAACACCTTTACCAAAGATTTTTTCAATATCAGACATAGAAGAAAACCCTCCTTTCTTTCTGTCTGTAAAATACCACATATTGCGTCATGATACAACAATAATATTAAAAAAACTGAAAGAGAAAGGATTTTTAATGACTATAAGAGAAAA
>JAEEGL013464420.1_pt1 | contig 17435 bp, 19 predicted proteins | sample 9134231 | NCBI WGS metagenome assembly JAEEGL01 (sample SAMN16246548, study PRJNA631951) | gut metagenome | biome: gut microbiome; feature: rumen; material: fiber-attached | host: Bos | place: Iran: Karaj | collected 2018-10
GCAATTTGTTTTGGTGTTCTGATACCTGCAACAACGTCTTCACCTTGTGCATTTACCAAATATTCACCGTAGAATTTGTTTTCGCCTGTTGCAGGGTTTCTTGTGAATGAAACACCTGTTGCACAGTCATCACCCATATTACCGAATACCATTGTTTGTACGTTTACGGCAGTTCCGTAATTGTGGTCGATTTTGTTCATGTTTCTGTATGCAACAGCTCTAGGAATATTCCAAGAACGGAATACTGCTTCAATAGCTTCTTCAAGTTGAACATAAGGATCTTGGGGAAATTCTTTTCCAGTAACTTCTTTGATTGTGTTTTTGTAGATAGGAATCAAAGATTTCCAGCCTTCTGCTGAAATTTGTGTATCTTCTTTAACACCTTCACGTGCTTTAACTTTTTCAACTTCAGATTCAAAATATTTTTGTCTGTCCATTTCCCAAGCAACAGAGCCGAACATTGTTAAGAAACGACGGTAGCTGTCATAGCAGAATCTCGGGTTATTTGTTAATCTAACCATAGCTTCAACTGTTTCATCGTTTAAGCCTAAGTTCAAAATAGTTTCCATCATACCGGGCATGGAAATTCTTGCGCCTGAACGTACTGAAACGAGCAGTGGGTTTGTTGTATCACCAAATTTTTTACCTGCTTTTTGTTCAACAATTTTAAGTTTTTCTTTGACTTCATCCATTAAACCTGCTGGCATTTTGTTGCCGTGGTTGATGTAGTCCATACACGTTTCTGTTGTAATCGTTAATCCGGGAGGAACAGGCAAACCTAAATTAGTCATTTCTGCGAGGTTAGCACCTTTTCCGCCAAGGAGATTACGCATATCGGCATTTCCTTCTTCGAAAAGCCATACTCTTTTTTCTGTCATAATTTCTCCTAACTTTTTCATTACTTCTATCTGAGTAACCTATATCAAAAAGCTATCATGAACATGTTTTGATGACAACAAAGTTTTAAGAGTGTTACGAGAATTTTTTATTAATCGATTTTTACCCTTGAAAGAGCAATAATTTCTTTAAAATCAGGGTGTTTCTCAGAAAGTGCTTCAAATGTTCCTATGTCAATGATTTCACCATTTTTGAGGTAGATAATTTTATCGCAGTTGACCAATGTGCTTATTCTGTGGGCAATAGCAATAATTGTCTTTTTGCCCTTCAAATCAGTCATAATTTGTGTCAGTTCATTTTCAATCTTAACGTCAAGGTTTGAAGTTGCTTCATCAAGAATAATTATTTCAGGGTCGCGATACAGAGCTCTTGCAATCCCTATTCTCTGTTTCTGCCCTTGTGAAAGTCCTGTTCCGTCTTGGCGGACAGGGGTATAAATACCGTTCTTTTCATCATTGAGGATATCGTATATTTGTGCTGCTTTTAAGCTTTCAATAACTTTATTTTCGTCAATCTTTTCTCTTTTAACGCCCCAAGCTACATTATCAGCAACATCTCCGCCGATTGTATGTATTTCTTGTGCAACATAACCGATTATATTTTGGAATTTCCTTGTATTTTGGTTATTAAGTTCGACTCCGTCAACCGTGATTTTCCCTTCATAGCCGAGCAAACCTAAAAGACAGTCGACCAAAGTGCTTTTGCCGGCTCCTGAGAGTCCTATAATTCCGACAAACTCACCTTTTTTTATTTCGAAATTAAGGTTTTTAAGTATCTGATTTGTTTTATCATAGGAATAATTAAGGTTGCTGACTGTTATATTGTCATTAAAACTCATTTTTTCATGAGAAGGAAGCTGAAGTTCAGAGACATGCTTTTGATATTCTTCAAATATTTCAAACAGATTGTCCATTCTGTCTTTATAAAATTCCATATAATTCATACAAACCTGGCTTTTATAAATTTGAGGAGCCATTCTGTATATTGAAATTGCAACGATACTCAATGAGAGCATTACATTTCCTGAATCGGTTCCGTATTGTTGGAAAACACCGATACAGAAAATGACCATTGTTAATATAAATATTAGTTCTATAACATATTGAGGAATAATCGGAATCAAATTGAGTTTTTCGTCAATCGGAATGATTTTATCTGATACCTTTCGATATACATAGAAGAAAAATTCCTGACAGCCGTTGATTTTGATGTCTTTAACATGACCCATGCTCTCAAGTATTGAATTGTATTCTCCGTTAACAAGAGCAGCTTTCTTGTCTGCAAGTTCACGTCCCCATCTTTTGAAAAATTTATTTTGGACTGATGATGCGATTGTGAAGAATATAATTGCGAGGACTGTAAAGAACGGAAGAATAACGACCAATATTGAAAATATAATTGCAACAACAATTGTATTTGATACCAAAATAATTACTTTAAATATAAAAAACTCAAAGACCTTATCAATATTATCCGTAAGTTTTATTATAAAATCTGATTTTGCATTTTTAATATCTAGTTCATATGGGGAATAAAGGAAGAAATTCATCATTTGATTTTTAACGTCAACACACCATTCGTGTATGATTTTATTTTGCCAATATAGAATTGTGAGGCTGACAATGTTTTTGAGGATAATCATAGAAATAAACATACAGCCGATTATAATAAGAATTTTTTCATTACTTGGCAAAGCCATATGCTGTGAAATGTAAGTACCGATTGGACTGTAAATCATTTGGGCAGGATTTACCAACATGAGTATAAAAGGGAAAACAAGTGCAATGCTGGCAAATTCAAAGAAACTTGAGAAAAATGCCAAGATAAGCATTTTGACCAGTTGCCCTTTATATCCCGTACCAAAATATTTTATGAATTTAAAAAATCTTCCAAAATTTTTAAGCATATTACTCTCTAATTTGTTTGATGTGATTATATCATAAATAAAAAAAGAAAGTCCAAAAGGACTTTCTGCTTATTGTGTGTATGGAATTATCGTTATTTGTTAATCATTATTATTTGTCTGGTTCATATTTGGAACCATAGAATCAAGTACGCTTGAAGTATCGTTTTCAACTCCTTCATTGTAATAAAGGCTTGCGTTTGCTGCTTTGTAGCTTTTGTACTTTTGTTCAACTCTGAAACGGTCGCATTTGTAGTTAAATGCCGTGATTTCAGCACTTGTAACTTTCCCGTCACCGTTTGTATCAATCTGGTTAAAGTATTCCAAAACGGTATTATAAAGAGTTGAGTTCCCTGAATTTTGACAGAGTTGTTGGATTTCACTATAAGTTAAACCTTGAGTTTGCATATTGTTAATGGTTGTATCCATATCTGAAGCGGTAATTTCTCCGTCACCGTCAAGATCAAGATTTGAAAAATTATTTTTTAAATATGAGAGGAAAACGGTATTGCTGCCTAAAGCTGTCAGTGTTGAAGCATCTAGCGTACCTGATAAATCAGATAAAGAAAGACCTTTTCCTGACTTACTTATTGATGATAATAGCGTCGTATATGTTGTAGACAGATTTGTTCCGACTCCCGAAAATAGAGTCTGACCGTTTATTAAACTCATAACTTACCTCCGTTTATTACTTATCTAACCTATTAATGATTCTTTCTCAAAAGTAAAGTTCACGATTTTTCAAGTCGGCATATTCTGATGTTTTCTTTACAAAAAATTTTTATTTTGTTTAGTTTTGTTAAGAAAAAATAACAAAATTCTTTCTCCAAAAAATAATTTATTAATTAGTTACACATTTTATTTTGCTTTTGGTAGAATGTTCTTATCTATAAAAATTATATAGGGATATTGTATGAAAAATGGTTTTATAAAGAGAAGTTTGTTTATTATGTTTTGTTTAAGTGTTTTTTGCATAGCAAATAAGGCTTTTGCATTAGATATACCTTTAAAAGCATATACTCCTGCAACTTCTAACAATAATTACAGTAAGAGTTATAGCAATAATAACCATAGTAACAGCTATAATAAAAGCACTCCTGTCAAAACTTCAAATGTTCAGGTGAATAGTGTTGAAACTACCGTAAATAATGGAGATAACTATCTGGAAGAAGTTTATCAAAAATATAAACAAATAGTTTACTGGCAGAAGAATTATCTTCTTGTATATATTCCAAACGATGCACGTGCTGATTTTGTATGGAGTCAGTTTAAAATCTGGGAGAATGTTCTTGGTGGTGCAATTAACTTTGAAAAAATTTCTACCGAAAAAAATGCTGATATTCTTGTTCATTATGAGAATGCATATATAGGTAAAAAGGTCGGGTTTACGAGATTGGCATTTAAAGAAGGTGCAATTACCCGTGCAGATATGTTTATTTATGACGATATTTTGACAAATCCGCTTAAAGATTATGCTGTATTGCATGAAATTGGGCATGCTTTGGGTATAACAAACCATAGTTCAGATCCCGGAGATATTATGTATGCAACAAAAACTGCACGTCAACATGGGATTTCAATAAGAGATAAAAATACTATAAGGTTGATTTATGATATAAACGTTTCTAAAAATACTAAATTTTCTTCTCCTGCCCCCGATTATTCTTTCAGGAGTGCAGAATTACAAAATGCAGATGCGCTTTTTCAGAATGGTCAGTATGAAGCAGCAATTCAGGCTTATAAAAAAGCTGCAGGAGATCTGAAAGATGAAGCAGAGGCTCATGCCGGTATTGCTTCATGTTATTTTGCAACAGGAAATGGTGAACAGGCTTGGAAGTATGCAAAAAAATCCGTTAGTTTGAAAGACAGTAACAGGGATTTGATATATATATTTATGAGAATAGGTTTGGCTACAAATCATTCAAAAGAAGTTAAAAAATTCTTGGATAAATATATTGTTGAATATCCTGATGCTCTTGCTGATAATGAAATTCAGTCAAGCATGATTCTTCTTCAAAATTCAGAGAGTAAAAACAAAAATAAGGGAAATTAAACAATGAAAATATGTGTCATAGGAACAGGTTATGTAGGATTAGTTGCCGGAACATGTTTAGCCGATATGGGTAATGAAGTTATCTGTGTTGATAATAACGAGAAAAAAGTTGAACAATTGAGGAATGCAATTATTCCGATTTACGAACCCGGACTTGAAGAATTGATAAAAATTAATACGGCAGAAAAAAGGTTGTCATTTACTACTGATTTAAAACAAGCAGTGGAACAGTCTTTAGTTTGCTTTGTGGCAGTTGGTACTCCTCAGGGAGATGACGGTTCTTGCGATTTGAGCGCAATATATTCTGTTGTTGATGAAATTGCAAAAAGTCTGAACGGATATAAATTAATTATTATAAAATCAACTGTTCCAGTGGGAACAGGCGAAAAAGTCACTGCAAAAATTAAAGCACAGACAAAATATGATTTTGATGTCGTTTCAAATCCTGAATTTTTAAAACAGGGCAGTGCCGTTGATGATTTTCTATATCCCGACAGAGTTATCATTGGTGCTGAATCTCCGAGAGCAATTGAGATTATGCAGGAAATATATTCTTCATTCCTCAGAACAGGTAACAGAATAATTCTTATGGATGTTAAGTCGGCTGAAATGACTAAATATACTGCAAATGCCTTCCTTGCGACCAAAATTTCGTTTATGAATGAAATATCAAATATGTGTGAAAAAATTGGTGCCGATGTTGAAAAGGTTAGAATAGGTGTTACAACAGACCAAAGAATAGGTTCTCAATTTATGTTCCCAGGAATAGGATATGGCGGAAGCTGTTTCCCTAAAGATGTCAGCGCACTTGCTGCTTTAGCAGAACAAAACGGATATGAAAGTAATATTTTAAGAGCAGTTCAGAAAACCAACAAAAATCAAATTAATATCTTCCTCAATAAAATATATAAATATTTTAATAATGATGTTTCAGGAAAAACATTTGCTCTTTGGGGGCTTGCTTTTAAACCAAAAACAAACGATATGAGAGAAGCTCCGGCAATAAAATTGATAAATGCACTTCTTGAAAAAGGTGCTCATATTAAGGCTTATGACCCTAAAGCTTTTGACAGTGCAAGAGCAATTTTTGGAGATAAGATTGAATACATTCCTTCTTCATATGCTGCTCTTGAGAATGCAGATGCACTTTTACTGGTAACTGAATGGAATGAATTCAGACGTCCCGATTTTGAACGCATCAAAAAGTCACTCAAAAATCCTGTCATTTTTGACGGTAGAAATCAATATGATGCAAAAAGACTTGCTTCCCATGGAATAAAATATTTCAGAATGGGATATCAGGAAGTTTAAAATGACATATTTTTTAAAAGGTGCAATTCATATCCATACAACTTCCTCGGATGGAACAGGAAATATTGACGAAATATCAAAGGCGGCAAAAGAAGCCGGACTTGATTGGATAATAATAACTGACCATAACAAATTAGGTGTTAAGGAAGGAATATATAATGGAGTATACGTTCTGACAGGAGAAGAAATTTCCCCTTCGTCAAACTCAAACCATTGTATGGCTTTTGATATCAAAGAACAGATAAAAAATGTTGAAGAACCGCTTGAATATTTGCAAGAAATAAGAAAACAAAACGGATTCAGTTGTATCTGCCACCCGCATGAGAGTTTGGAAAGGAATAATTCTTATTCGGCAATCAGGTGGGAATACAATAATTTTAGTATGATTGACGGAATAGAAATATGGAATTATTTTTCAAACTGGACTAATGACTATGACGATACAAATTTATTCTCACAGGCCTATTATTACCTTTTCGGTAACTTTTTGAAAAATGAACCACTTCAGGAAACACTTGAAATGTGGGATAAACTCAATGTGGGGGTTAGAACTCCAAAATTTGCCATAGGTGGGTTGGATTCACATGCAATAAAATATAAAAAATTTATGATGACTTATACTGTCTACCCGTATTCAACACTATTTAAGACAGTAATTAATGTTATTCCGTCAAAAGAAAAATTGCCACATGATTTTGAAAAAGCAAAAAAATTCATTTTTGATTCAATTAAATCAGGCAGACTTTTTATCTTAGATCAGCGTAGAGGAAGTAATTGTGAGATGTATTTTTATGCTCACAATAAAACACTTGCCTGCACTTTAGGTGATAATATTGAAATTGATGATGATAGCGAAATAACTGTAATGCTTCCGAAACGAGCTGAAATCAGACTTATTAAAGACGGTGAAACTTGGCTTAAAGCCAAAAGAACAAAACGTGCAAAGTTTAAAATAAAATATTCCGGCACATACAGAGTTGAAATATACCGTTTTTCACAGGCATGGGCATTTTCTAATCCCATGGTATTTATAAATAAAGGAGGAAGAAAATGGATTTCAGAAAATACCTGATAACTATTATGTCTTTTATTATTCTGACATTTATTGTACTCGGATATTCAGTAGTAACAACTATGGATATTGCAATAATAGCAAATGTTCAAAAAACAATGTCATCATTTTCAACTGAATTTCCTCAAATTATTGGTGATTTAACTTACGGTTTCAAATTATGGATACCGGTTTTGCTTGTTGCACTTGTGCTTATAATCAAACGTAAATATGCTTCGGCAGCTTTGTTCTTTATTATGATGCATTTCGGATATTTCGTTTCTGATATTCTGAAAACTCTTATAGGCCGTGAACGTCCCCCAATTGACATGAGAGTTATTCCTTTAAACAATCCTTCGTTTCCTTCAGGGCACTCACTTATAGCTATGTGCTTTTGGGGTATGTGTATATGTCTTGTAAACCGCTATGTTAAAAATGATATTCTGAAATGGACTTTGATGATACTTTGCGGTTTTATGGTACTGTTCACGGGCTTTACAAGATTATGGCTCGGAGTACATTATCCGACAGACCTTTTGGGAGGTTATATCATCGGATTAATCTTTGTTATGCTTTTTGCAGATATTGAAGGAAGAATTCAGAAAGACTAAAGTATGTAAAACAAATAAAAAGGTGCAAAATGCACCTTTTTATTTGTTTGATTTTAATACCTTTTTAAGATAATCAATATAGGTTTGTTTCAGTTCTTTTGGTGCGATAATTTTGACATTATCTCCCCAGGTAAATAAGTGCCATATAATTTCATATTTACTTCCTGCTGTAAATTTGAGATTTAATGAACCGTCTTTATTTTGAGTAAATTTCTGTGTCGGGTGGAAATTATATGCAAGTGCATCTTCCGCAACTTCTTTTTTGAAAACGACTTCAACATTCATTGGATTTTCCTGATAAGCACCGAAAGATCTGTTTGAATATTCTTTGAGGTCGAAGTTTTTGCGGTCAAAGGTCTGGTACATAACATGAACGTCAGAGATTTTGTGTAGGGAATAATTTAAAACCATATCGCTGTCGTCACGTTTCGCAACAAGGTAGGTTTTATCCTTAGAGATAAGCCCTAAAGGGCACAAGATTCTGTCTTCTCCCTTATATTTTGCTTTTATTTTATATGAACTTCTGATTGCTTCCGTGACTTTTTTTAAAACTTCCAAATCTATTTTGACTTTTGATTTTTGTTTGTTAACAACATATTCAGTGCTCATAATTGAATCAATTTCATCTTCGATTGTTGCCTTTTTGCATTTGCAAATTGCTTCAAGTTTTGAAATTGTATCTGAGAGTGCAACTTTACTCTTTTGAGGGAGTGCTTTCTTTGCTAATTTCAGATTTGCAATATCGTCGGTTGTAATCGGAATAAAATTTCTCATATATGGTTGTATAGTCGGGATACCCCAATGTATTTCCCCTTTTCCGTCTGTATAAAGTTCTTCAATTTCTAATTTTGAATATTTGAGGCAGTTTCGCATTCTCTCTGCCGTACTTCTTGCACAACCGTATTCTTTCATAATTTCTTTGAGAGTAATCCCTTTGCTGCTTCTTTCTGTCATCAAATCAACCGCAAGGTCAATAATATCGTTAATCCTTGCATATCTTTCGCTATCTGCCATTTTTATACTTCCTATTCTGATGTGCACTACTCTACAACGTAGCAATATTAACAAAAATTGTCAATGAATTATTAATTTATGTATATCCGAATATGATGTATCTATAGTTAATAATGATTTTGTAAACGGATAGGAGATAAAATTATGGAAAAAGAATTTGTTGGAAAATTTATGGTGAAAGACACCAACAGAATTTACAAAAGTGATTGCAGAGTTGTATTGAACGAGGACAAAATTTTTTTAAACTACCAAACTAAAAACGGGGTTAAATCAAAAGAATATAAAGCTGATTGTATTTTTTCGTTTGAAGATGAAAAGCTTATTAAAATCACTGAAAGAAAGAATACTCTGCTTGAAATTATACTTTCTTTTTTCGGTGCAATAGCTCTCATTTCAAATTTTTGGTTTGGTGCGTTGGTTATTTCATATGCTTTCATAAAAGCGGTTTTAAAAAGCAGAAAATCATATATTCTCCTCATTAATCCTATTCAAAAACCGATACTCAGACTTGTCAAATGTTCAAAAATTAATAAAGAAAGCCAACGTAAAGCTGCCTAAGAGCCAATTTAAAATTTATTCTTTCCTGTAAAACTTGTGGTATAATATTTTTGATATGCTCAATATAGAAAAGGTGTAAGAATGAAGAAAGAATATATTTTTATAGGACCTCCTGGAAGCGGAAAAGGAACTCAGACAATTATGCTGTCTAAGGAATATAATCTTCCTCATATTGATACGGGCGGACTTTTAAGAGCGGAAATAGCTTCAGGTTCTGAAATTGGTCAAAGAGCTAATGAGAAAATTAAAAAAGGTCAGCTTGTACCTATTGAAATAGTTAGTGAGATAATTAAAAATCGTCTGGAAGCTGCTGATTGTCAAAACGGATTTATCCTTGACGGCTATCCGAGAAGTTTGGAGCAAGCATCTGCTTTAGATAAAATCTTTGAAGAAATTGACGGTAACAGTAAAACAGACAGAAGAGTTTTCTATTTTGAGATTGACAAAGAACTTCTTATAGAAAGGCTTATTCATCGTCGTACCTGTCCGAAGTGTGGTCAAATTTTCAATATAAAGATAATGAATATGAAAGAATCCGTTTGCCCTTATTGCAATGTTGAACTTACCCAAAGGAAAGATGATACGGAAGAAATTGCAAGAGCAAGGTTTAATACTTATTTTAATGAAACTCATCCTCTGATTGAGCTTTATTCTAAACGAAATCTTGTTTATACAATTGACGCAAAACGGGATATTGATACGGTTTATGCACAATTAAAAAAGGCAATTGAAAATGGGAATTAAAAAGAAATCAAAATACCAAATTGAACTGATGAAGATGGCAGGAAATGTTGTTGCTCTTGTTCATCAGGCAATGAAAGAGAATATAAAAGAAGGTGTCACAACAAAAGAACTTGATATTATTGCAAATAAAATTATAAGGGCTAACAAATGTGATCCGACTTTTTTAGGCTATAACGGTTTTCCGGCAAGTATTTGTGCTTCGGTTAATGAGCAGGTGGTACACGGAATTCCATCTGATGATGTTGTACTCAAAAATGGTGATATCGTCAGTATTGATGTTGGGGCAACCTATAGAGGTTTTGTAGGGGATAGTGCTTGGACATATCCTTGTGGCGAAATATCAGATGAATGCAAGATGCTTTTAAAAGCAACCGAGGATTCTCTTTTTCAGGGGTTGAGCCGAGCAACTGCAGGTGCAGGACTTGAAGAGGTCGCAGGTGCAATTGAAGATGTCGCAAAGTGGAATAATCTTGGTATAGTGAGACAGTATGGCGGCCATGGTGTTGGAAAACAAATGCATGAAGAACCGTTTATTTATAATTACAGGACAAATTCAAAAATTATCCTTGAAGCGGGTATGACACTTGCTATCGAACCGATGTTAAACCTGGGCGGTGATGATGTTAAAGAACTTGATGACAGATGGACTGTTGTAACAAAAGACGGACGTCCTTCTGCCCACTTTGAACACTCGGTATTGATTACTGACGGTGAAGTTGAAATTTTAACAAAATTATTGTAATTTGTCTTTTTAATTTTCGTGTGTAATAATATAATCAGCCGAGAATGGAGAACGCAAAAATGTTAGAAATGAAAGTAATGGGAATAGCAATTGATACGAACACAGGTTCTCCTATTGTTGTTTTGAATGATAAGGAAAACAGAAAAGCACTTCCCATTTGGATTGGCTCGGCTGAAGCAAGCTCTATTATCAGAGTTATCGAAAATATTAAAGTTGCGCGTCCGATGACACACGATTTGATACCCGATATCATTGAAAAAACAGGTTTCAGCGTTGACAGAATCGAGATTAACGATGTCAATGAAGAAACCTATTTTGCGTCAATTTTCCTGAAAAATGAAGAGGGAAAAGAAGTTGAGATTGATGCAAGACCTTCTGATGCGATTGCAATTTCAATCAGAGTCAAAGCACCTATATTTGTAACTTCTAAAGTTCTTGCTGATGGTGCAATTTCCTGCGATGCAGCAAAGGACGAGGAAGAGTTTCAGGAATTTCGTTCATTTATTCAGAGCATAAAACCTTCTGATTTTGAGAAGATGATTAAACACGATAAGGAATCTGATCAGTAAAATTTTCAGCAATAAATTTATTGAGATTTTTTTTGAAAATTATTGTGCTATAGTTGTTGCTTAATTTTGAAACATTTCTTTTAATTCTTTTTAATTTACGTTCTCTTTCCGTTTCAAATGCACAAAGACCTATGATTGTGTCATCTTTAAAAAAATCTTCGAAAAATTTTATCATGCGAAATCCTTTCTTTTGTGTATAATATTTAATGAGAAGAAAAAATAAATCAAGAAAGGGAATATTATCATGGCAAAAGTTACAAAAGAAATGAGCATTATTGACATCGTACAAGACCATCCCGAGTCATTGGAAATCTTTGCAAAATATGGTTTAGGTTGTATCGGTTGTGCTGCAGCAAGATTCGAAAATCTTGAAGCAGGTGCAAGAGTTCACGGCTTTGATCCTCAGGAAATGGTTGATGAAATCAACGCTTTAATTGGTGAATAGCGAGAAGGTTTTTCAAGAATATCATAAAAAAAAGACCGCCTTTTAAGGTGGTCTTTTGTATTATTCACTTACCTTACTTATTCATCATATTTAATAGGAACGGTTACAAGTTCTTTTTTCGAAAATTCAATGAATTTACGTTTTGAACCGTTTGTCGGTTTATTATTATCTTCTTCTTCTTTAAAGGTTTCTTCACCTTGCATTTCAATCATTATTTTTAAAAGTTGAGGATTTAACATAAGAACTACCTACCAAAACTTACCTTATATATATAAAAGTGTTTTTTTCAAAAAAATTGATTTTTTTATTTACTTTTATTTACAAAAATTTATGATAATATATTAGGGAAAGAGGTAGTGATGTTAGCAGTAAGGCTGTTAAAAAACCGAATAAATCCGCTTAATATTCCCGAAGGAATGATTGTTAACCATGGGGATATGGTTTTGGTCAGAACTGATAAAGGTGAAGAAGTCGCTACTGCTTTTTATGTTCACTCTCAGATTGCTTCTATTATCGAAAAAACAAAAACTCCGAGTGTTCCTCTCGTAAGAGTTATGACTCCGGAGGATAAAGAGGTTTATAAAGAAATTGAACAGGCGGAAATTCAAGGATATAAAGACTGTGTTGCTTTGATTAACAAGCATAACCTTGTTATGAGTTTAATTGCCTGCAAATATACTTTTGACAGAAAGAAAGTTACTTTCTATTATACAGCTCCTGAAAGAGTCGATTTCAGAGAACTCTTAAAGGATTTAACACAGGTTTTCAGACGTGTCAGAATTGATTTAAAGCATGTCGGAGTCAGAGATGAAACGGCAATTTGCTCGGGTTATGGCTTATGCGGAAAGCCGTTCTGCTGCTGCTCATTTAAAAAATCGTTTGAGCCAATTAATATTAAACTTGCAAGAGACCAAGGGATGCCGATTACATCGGGTAAAATTTCCGGTACCTGCGGAAGACTTTTGTGCTGCCTCGATTATGAATATAAGACTTACATTGAGGCTGCAAAAGGAATGTGCCCTGTCGGTTCTTCAGTAATGACTCCTGATGGTGTCGGCAGAGTCAATGCGCTTCTCGTTTTGAGCGGTAAAATTTCCGTAAAACATGAAGATGGCAAGATTAAAGAATATACAAAAGACGAAATCGAAATGATTGATACAGATGTCAACATTGATATTGATAATCCTTATGACTATAAGGAAGAGTCGGATGAAATTGATATCAAAAAGTTAGAGGACTAATATTTTAACGTTTTGAAATATTTGTTTATATCAAGGATTGACATATCATGAACTTAGAGTTATATTACATCAGGTAAGGAAAATAAGTAAATATGTTTGAAACTTTAAATATCGTAATTATTAGCCTAATTATTATTAGCCTACTAGATAGTAAGCGGCTTTTGTATTGCGAATGTAGAATTTAAAGTTTAAACAATATAATACAAAAAGAGATTTGAAAAGCCGCTTGAAAGTTAAAAATCAAGCGGCTTTTGTTATATTAGAGAAGCGGGAAACAATGCAAATAGCGAAAATTAGTAACAATTTAATAAACAAAAATACAAACCAAAACCGAAATAAACAATCGTTTAAGGGGTTGGTTGATTCGGGCGTTGGTGCATTTATAAAGATGCAGGAAAGTACAGCAGCATCAAGATTCTTTCAAGATACGGCAACAAACTGGATGCCAAAAGCTGTTTTCACAAGAAGTAAAGTTGATTTAGCTGAAATGTCCTTTATGGAATTTATTGAATCGGCAATTTTCTACGGAGCTCCCGCAATTGTCGGTGAACACGTTATGAGAAACGGTTTAATGAAAAAGGTTTTGCCGAAGAATTTGAATAAACATGTTAGCAAATCAGTCAGTGAAATTTTGTCTAATAAATCTCTCGTTAAATCGGGAGCAGCTAAGAAGATTATCCCGGCAAAAGCAGGTATTTTGCTTGGTTGTATGGCTATCCCGGCAATGGAATATGCCCTGAGTTATGCCAAAAACCTCTTTACTTTGAAAGTTTTTAAGACAAGCAACTTTGATAAAATCGCTAATTTAGACAAAAATTCTTCTAAAACAAAAGAATTAACTCCTGAAGAAATCAATCATCAGAGAAAAGTTAAATCAAGCGCAATCAGACACATAATCGGTGCAGGCATTGTTTCCGCTGCTTGTATCGCAGGCGGTGTTTTGCTTGCCAAGAAAGCACCAAACAGTGCTAAACTTCAGAAATTATCAGAAGTTATCCTTGAACCCGGAAAACATTTAGCTGAAAAATTCAATACAAAACCTAAAACCACAAGATTTTTGAATGAATTCTTTAATTTGGATTTAGCAAAAAAAGGTTCTGAAAAACTCGGTTTGAGCAAGGGTATGTTGGGTGCTACTGTTTCAATCGGTATTTTAGGTTACTTAGGTGCTGCCAAAGACAGAAGTGATTTAGATTTCAAAGAAGTTCTGACAAGAACACCTATTTCAGGTGCTTATGCAATCTTCGGAAGTGATTTGTTTGAAGAAGGTTTCAAAGGTATGCTTTATAAAAGTAAGAAATTTATGAGCAAATACCCTGATTTAATCAAGAAAACAAAAGATGAATTGTTTGAAGTTCCTTCAAAACTGGATTTAGATAAACAATTAAAAGATGGAATAATTGATAAAGCTGCTCATGCAAACAAGATGAGAGGTAAAGCAATTATTTCGGGTGTTCCGTTTGCTTTCTCTTTAGTTGTTATGGGCTTTGTTGTTGCAGGCATGTCAAGATTCTGGACTCAATACAGATACAATAAAATGCATAAAAACGATTTAATCGCCAGAAAAGAAAAAGAACAACAGGCTGTAAACAAAGAGCAGAAGAATGAAAAATTAATCAAAGTTACTTCATTTGGTAATGCAAATTCAACTCCTGCATCAAATATTACGGTTGTTTCATCAAAACAGAATCAAATAATGACAGTTGTTAAATCAAAACCGATTAAATTTGATACACAAATGACACTTGTTTCGTCAAAATTGCAATAAAAATAGTAAATTCCTTCCTCAATTTTGTTTTATTTAAAATAGTAGGAGGAATTTTGTGAACATTATACCCAGAATAAGTGTAAAAGCTGTTCAAGAAAGTGGAAGTACTACCCAACAAGCAACTGCAAATTATTTTGATAAAAACGGAAACGGTATATTGGAACTTGAAGAATCTGACCGTTTTCAGAAAGCTAAAATTGAAAAAACCGACAAAGCAATTAAAATAATCAATGCCGATGGGTCTGTCGATATTTTTGAAAATATGTCAATTGAACACGCTGAAGAATATTATTCTTCAGGCACAATTCCCGTTGCGGTTATAGATATGTTTGATACAACCGCAGGTAACGGTTGGCATGGTAAACACGTCTGCAACATGATGAAATCGGTCAATCCTGATATTTCAATAACAAAATTTGATAACAGTCCGACTAAAACATATAATAAATTCCAGATGGCAGTTTATAATTTAATGAGCAAAAATCCGAAGTTGGACAAGTTTTGTAGTAAACATCAGCCTTTTAAATCTATTGTTAATAATATATTAGAAGACGGTCAACAAACAGATGCAGTTGAGAAATGTTTTGATGAAGTCATTCAGCAAATGAACAATGGTAAAAAATTTCAGGCGGTAAATCTTTCAGCCTCTCAGGATTGTTCTTATCCTGAAATAAATAGGCTTGTCGGAAACGAACTGGGAGTAGAAATTACACCTGAAAATATCGCAAAATACAAAAAACAAATTAAAGAAGTTCTAGAAACAAAACAAAATAAAAAGTTTGATTCGGTCGGAGATCCTGTCAAAATCAAACAAACTCTTGATATTATTCATAAAATAGAAAGTTTGAATATACCTGTTTATTTAGCTTCCTCCTATAAAAACGGCAAAGAAGATGTCTTTAATATTTGGGCATTAGCTGATAATGCAAAATGTATTGAAGGAGGTAAACCGCAGGAAAACGGTGAAATGAAAACTGCTTCTTATGTTTCTTCAAGCTCTCTGTCTATAGATGAAACAGGTAAAAAACGAATTGAAAACTCAATTTATTATAATCAGGAGGCGTATAAATCTCCTGACAGCGATGAAAGAATATCTGAAATTGCAGATGTAAGTACATCTCTTGCGACACCTATGGCTTTAGCAAAGGATTTCAAGAAAAAAACTTAAAATTTATTCCCATTCGCACTTAATTAAACACAAATCATCTTGTGTCTGAGCATTTGTGAGAACGTGGACAGTTGTGTTGCCTTCGATGATTTGGGCTTTTGAGATGAGTTTTTCGTTGTATTTAATTTCTTTTTTATAGTTCATATCAACGTTCTTCAGCTTGTGCTGAGTCTTGAATTCGAGTGGCAAAGGTTCAAGCGCCCAGACGATGTAGTTTGCATTGTTTGCGTGCATATTTACGTCAATATCGTTGTATCTGACCAAAAATTCTTCTTCAAAATCTGTGTTTGTCAGGGCGGGAATTTTGCCGAATTTCAAATCACCTTCTGACTGAACGAATTTAATCATTGCGTCATTTTGGGCAAAAACATTTTCGCAGTTTGCCATTTCCATTTTTGTGAAATCAACCACAGCCCACATACTTGAAGCTTTTGCAAGAAGTTTTTCGCCTGCTTTGAGTTCAAAATTACGGTATGCAAAAAGCCTGTTGCAGCCTCTCGGCTTAGTCCAAAGCTTCAATTGTTGAACATCAGATGGGTATTCACTAAATTCAATTCTATATTTTAAAAGCACCCACATTAAGTTTTTGGGGTGGATAAAGGAATATCCGAAACCGAGATTTTCGGCACTATCGCTTGCAATATCCTGAAAAAAGTTTAAAAGAGAGGACATCTTCAGGCTTTTGTCAAAATCAATGTCAGAATATCTGACGTTAATTACTTCTTCTAATGCTGTATCGTTGATAATCATAATGTTTCGCCTTTTTTGTATTTACCTGAAAATTATACAATAAAAACAAAACGCAAAAAATATCTTTGTATGGTTTTAGGTCTTTGGAGGCAGAGATGAAGATAGCACCAATTTTTTCATTTGGCTCAAGACGTCAGTTCAAGAGAATGTTTAAAACCTGTACATATTCGGGGGAAACATTTGAACCTCATGATACCAAAACAATTGAACACATAAGACCTCTGTCTGAGGGCGGAAAAAACGATTATTCAAATTATCTTGTCGTTAAAAGAAGCTGGAATGAAAAGAGAAGTTCTAGACCCCTCGGAGAGTTTATAAGATTATACCCTGAAACCGAGGAACACATCAGACAAGCTGTAATTTCACAAGAGGGTAAAAAAATAGACGGCATCGACTGGGCAACCGAAGTCAAAAAGACATTAAGAGAAGAAATCGGAAGAGATATTTTCAGCACTAAATGAGATTATTCCTCTGCGCAGAATTGTCCTGAACCGTCATTGAGAGGGTCATTCTCCTGACCTTTTTGATAATATTCTTCAATTATCTGTATTTCTTTTTTTGAACAAAAGAGATTTTGCCCTAAATTTGCACGCTCAAAGCAGTTTTTTGA
>JAEEGL017278772.1_pt1 | contig 17435 bp, 15 predicted proteins | sample 9134231 | NCBI WGS metagenome assembly JAEEGL01 (sample SAMN16246548, study PRJNA631951) | gut metagenome | biome: gut microbiome; feature: rumen; material: fiber-attached | host: Bos | place: Iran: Karaj | collected 2018-10
GCCATCAATCCCTTTTGAACATTAGAAACATACGAAACATCCATGCTCATATTTTGTAATTTATCCAATCGTTTTATTATCTTTAATAAATATGTGTCTATTGGGGTCCCCGATTGAACCGCCTGGGTCAGGCCAAAGAATATATTGGCCAATAACACCTTGTTTTTATTATCAGGTGCCTTGGGCAATTGTGCCCCGGTATCATAAATATTTATATCCACATGTGTTGGCGATACAATATCGAAATTCTGCTGACCTTGGTGTCGGTCTATATCCCATACATCACCCTTGAACAAATTAACCATTTCAATTGTGAAATATGCCAATGCCATTTTTCTTCGTTCATTATCATCGACATTAACACGCGATAATGTGGCACCCGGCGCAAAATCCATAATCTTATAGGCCATACCACCCTTACCTGTTCCAAAATAGCGCCAATCTGCAACATGCGGTGTATATTGTGTGCCGTCTATACTTACACGAATATCGCCGTATAAATCTTTGGCCTTTTCATATTGTTTATTGCCAATATCGGCATCAACCTCGTATTTTGCAGAATCGTGCGCCTGGTGTGCGACATTACGCAACATTTTATACGCGGAATCGCGCTTTGATAATTTATCTATCGCTGTTTCAATAGTTTTAAATCCGGCATTGGCGCGCGCATCGGCATTTGGCCGCAATAATTGTATAACTTTCTTTTCCGAAATTCCCTGTTCATTTTTAAATTGAATAATCGCGGTCATCCAAAAAGAACCCGCCCCAACAATATCTTCTACCCGGTCAATACGATTGTATAACTCATCGGGCAATGCCCCACGCAACCAAGTATAAACATCCCAACGCGCCGGCATGTCTGCACGGTCTTTCAATTTACCCAAATCATGACGAATTTCGGATGGTAAATCTGGGACATAGGACAGTAATTGCCCGAATTTTACCCATGCCGGCCCCATATTTTCAAAGAACATGCGCAAACCATCGCCCACACTGCGCGATGCGTTTTTACCTTCTTCTTTATTTTCATCGGCCGATGCAATGGCCGCCAATATTAAGTCCTGTTCGTATGGTTCAAATGATTTTATTACGCAATCACAAATCATTTCGGCATCGGCACGATACTTGCTGTCCTTGCCAAAATTCATATCACATACATATTTAATTTTTCCATCCAGTGTTTCAAAACCACGATTTAACAATTTATTCATTATAACCGCACGAACCTCTAATCCAGAAGCCCAAAAAGTATGATACAGATTTTCCAATATTGATGGCTTTATCATTTTTGCCACATTGCCATCTTCGCTATATTCTGCACATTGTTGACGATATTTTTCTATAGATTTTGTGGTTAATTTTCTGTTCAAAAATTCGATGGAATAAATTGATAATTCCTTGTGATACGCCAATTCATCCAACAATGTTTCAACGCCACGTCCCATTCTATCGTGGTCTTGGGCATCAGAATCAGACAAAACTATGTTTTTATCGTTGGCCAAATATTGTGATACGCGTTCTTGTGATTGTATTTTATCAGAAATCAATCTGTATAACTTGCCCTGGGTGGTTTTATTAATTCCATTCCGTTCCCAATTGTAATCTGTTACATATTGATGTTTCTGATTAATAAAATCTGATAATTCTTGGATTTTCGAAAAATATTCATTACTGTTGTCATCACGCCCCAAACGCTTTGCCACGGCATCAGAATATATTTCCAAAAGTTTATTTCGCACCAAAGGATACCCCATATCATCTGATACACGATTCAACACAACATGTTCTGCATCATCGTCCGAATAATAAAAACCAGATAATAATTTCCACGCATAATCTTCACGCATAATTTGTGGCATTTTTTCAATTTGCGCAACCAAGAAATTTAAAACCTTGGCATGGTTTGATCTTTCTTTTGAAAAAACATTTAATTTCTGCATAACGGCGTTCATTTTGAACATGCTTTGAAAATCCGTTGGCATTAAATGATTTGTTTCCATATAATCAGCCAATTCATCTGTAAAGGTGTCTCTGAATATGGCAACTCTATCATTTCGCAAGGCAAACAAGACCGGATACAGATCTTTTATTGGTGAATTTTTACGCATGTAATATGTTAACGCACATTCTTTTAACATGGCTTCCAATGGGTAAATTTTTTCACTATCTACCTGGGGTGTGGGTTTGGCCATTATGTTTATTAATTCTAAATCGTTATTGGCCAACATTCCGAATGCCATCAACAATCTGCGTATTTTGTGTAAATCTGTTTTTTCTTTTATTTCAATATATAAACTTTCCAGGAACCGTACATGCTGGTCACGGACCCATTGTTCACCATTTGCATAAATTGAAAACTGTTCAATTGTATCAAGCACCAATTTATCGTTAACCTGCTTTTCCAATTTGCCCATATTGCGTATAGTTCTGTTTTCTGAAAAATACCCCCACTTACTGGGCACATGTTGCGTATCAAATTGTGTATGAAACATGGTGGCGGCATCTGTGTCAGAATACACGCCTTCTTGAACAGCAGAATGTATAAATTTTATAATTACGTTGTGTAATTTTTCTGATGTTATTCCCGATATATGCTGTACAATGGGACCCGCCGATACATTTCCAAGCATATCATCCTTATCTTGGATTCCAATTTGGCGACCAATCTTGACCAGACTATCAATCAGTTCACCCTCTAATTGAATATCACGGTTAACATAAATACTGATATCTTTCTTTAATTTCATATATTTTGATGTTACATCCAACAGGTATTCCAACCATGTTTTACCACGCGGGGGATTATCAGTATGTATTTTTGATGCCAAACGGGGCGATATAGAACGCATGGATTGTTTCAACATTTCCAAGAAAGGTTTAATATAAAATTCTGCAAATTCTTTACTGGAATCCAGGGCTTTTAATTCAAATTCCAGATATGGATTTTCATGTCTGTAATCCATTAATTGAATTGAACCCAACCAATGTAACATGGAACCAATATAGTAATGTGACATACGGTCCGATTGAACCGCATATTTCCAAAGTTGCCTAACAACATCCGTTGCCGATATCTGACCCTGGTCAAATGAATACAATATTTCTATTGCGCGCATAAAACATTCAAACTGCATATAATTCGATGTATATGTATTTTGGCGATCAAGTTTTGCGCGTAATTTTTCTATTTCACGTTCGTTGGTCGCGATTATCTTGCCACCATAATTTGAATCCGCCGGCAACCATCCCGCGTCCAATCTTTTGTCGGTCATCCATTTATAGTCGCAATCCACACCTATGTTATCCAATACACGATGTATGTACACTCTGGTGTCAAAATCCACTTTTTGACATACATTCCACAACCAATCTGTTGGCATTAACTGACCCTTGGCCGTGGCACGTGGTGGCATTTTAAATCCATCCACCGCATCAAAAACCTCTTTGATGTTGCCAATATCGAAAATTCTATCGCCTTCCCATAAATCATGTGCCAATTCTTTAACCCGATTGATATCGCGGGTTGTCATAAATTCATGAATTTTTTTCACATCTTCATCTATTGGCGGGAACACTTTAAATGGCCGGTTACCACGAAAGTTTTGTTTTAATTCTTTACTTAGCGCCACAATTTCCCAAGACCGTAAATGTTCTTGAACCGCAGCATCTTGGTTATATATATCCACCAATTGTTCCAAGAAATTTTGTGTGCTTTGTATTTCGCGTTCGGTGTACTTATAACCTTTGATATAATCCAACATATCATCCATACGCCGCGCGGTATTCAAATTTCCTTTTCTTAATTCTGATAAAATTAAATCGAACACCCTACTAACCGGCGGTCTGTAATCGCGATTATTCAAAACCTTAGGAAAATTGTGTTCTAATAACAGGGTGAAATATGATTTATACACATCCGGGTGTATGGCCATAATCTTGACAAATTTACCCCAACCACCCGTCGGTGGTAACACTTTGAAATCGCCTTGTTCTTTATGCAATTTTGTTAAATACGCATCCACGTCTTCTTTGCGCGCAACCCCAGAACCATGAACATCAAACAAAGAAGTGCCAAATCCCCGCATTTCATCACAAACGTTGGAATATGCCACGGGGTCATATCCACCGGCGATCATTAAATCCAAGGCATGTAAATCTGAAAAACGCTCCTGAAACACGGTATTTTTATTATCGCCATAAATTTTAGAATAAGTAAAGTGTCCCAATTCATGAGCCAACACACCGGCCAATTCGTCTTCATTTTTGCATAACTTGGTTATACCGGTGCTTACCGTTACAATATTTTTATGATTTTTTGTTTTATATCCCGATATAAATCCCGCATTTGGCTGACTATCATCATACACCAAAAATTCAAAATCATCTATATTGACATTTTTACCCGTCTTATCAATTTTTAAAAGCCGCGTAACAACCGCACGCATTAAATCCGCGGCGACCTTAGTCGTCAAACAATCTTGGGGCAGAAATCCCATAGATTCCCATTGTTCGACTGTCAATATTTGTTGCTTTTCGGAATATGGCTCAAAATCAGACATAAAATTTCCTTCTTTTCAGGTAGAAATTATACCATAAAACAAGTGTTATTTCAATACATGAAAAATCGTTAATTGTAACCCCTGAATATTTTATAACCACATAATATTGATTTTATAATATCAATGTAGTATAATCTGTTTCAATCAAGGTGGATTTAACCTGACTTGTCCTACCTTTAAATGGACTAAAAAAGGAGTTGATATTATGCAAATTTTCCGTGTCTTTATGAACGCAATTTGTGGGACATCTTCTGTATCCACCTTTGGTTCTTTATCAAAAACCAAAGGAGTAAACTATGAAAAAAACAGCCGAAGCGGTGTCAATGGGACACCCAGATAAAACAGCAGATTATATTTCCAGTTATATCTTGGACAGAATAATCGAACAAGACCCCCTCGCACGGTACGCAGTAGAGGTAATGATAAAAGACAATACCGTCGTCCTTGGTGGTGAAGTTACCACATCTGCCCTATTGGGCGATTTGACAGATTACGTAAAACAGGCCTTGGCAGAAATCGGATATGATGCGCGTTATGCAAAAATCTGGGGAAATTACACAATTAGTCCGACCAAGGTAAATGTTATTAATCTTATTGGCATCCAATCATCAGATATTGCCCAAGGTGTCAACAATGACGGTTGGGGCGACCAAGGCGTATTTGTTGGTTATGCCTGCCAAGGCGACGGCAAAATAAATCGTGAATTGTACTTGGCACGAAAATTAAATAAAGCCCTGTATGACAAAGCCCGCCAATCGGATAATCTTGGCATAGATATCAAAACGCAAATCACATTGAACAATGACAAGATTGAAACGGCTATCGTTGCCATCCCTATGTTGAAAGATGAAGACCTGACCGATTTCATAATTGAAACATTAGGCGAAAATCCAGCACACATCATTGTAAATGGCACCGGCCGTTATACATATCATGGGTCCATCGCAGATTGTGGCATAACTGGTCGAAAATTGGCCTGCGACTTTTATTCTACCGCCGCCCCGATTGGTGGTGGTTCCCCGTGGACCAAGGACCCCAGCAAGGCAGATTTGACCCTTAATGTCTATGCCCGTATATTGGCATGCGAAAACCTTGGCGACAACGATGAATGCTTTGTTTACCTGTCTTCATGTATCGGGCATGCCGAACTGCCCAGTGGGTTGATAAAAACAATTAAAAATGGGGTCATTTCATATTATGACCTGTGGTGCAATCAAAAGCCAAATAATCTGATAAAAGCATACGGTCTGGACAAACCGATTTACACAAAATTATGTCAAAAGGGTATATCGGGGTTATATAAATAAAAAAGGTGCCTGAACGGGCACCTTTTTAATGTCAAATTTTGATTTCTAGTCAACATCTTTGATTTGTTGTTGAACCCATTTTGTTAACCTGCGCCCTGTGCCGCCCCCCCCAATTTGACCAACCATCCATATCAACGATACATCCGGCACATAATGCTGCAACATCATCAAAACTTTCACCACGCCCACCGCCACTGTGCGTAACAAATGGAATAACGCGCTTTCCTTTAAGATTATATTTTGCTAAAAAACTTTTTACGGGTTGTGATATATGGTTTGCCCAAACCGGCGAACCCAAAAATATAATATCATAATCTTCAGGATTTATTTGCGTTGCCTTTAATACGGGCAAATAATTTTGTTCTATTTCTTGTTCCAGTACATCACGGCGTTCAGATGTATCATCTGGATACGACTTGTCAACCATTATGCGATACAATTGTCCCCCAGATGCATCGGCGATTGCGCGCGCGACCTTTTCTGTTTTTCCGGTTAATGAATAATACGCCACCAAAATCCGTGGATTCGGTGCCGCAGCATTTGCATGCCATCCAAAAAATATCGGTAAAGTCAATGGTAATATCTTTGCAATTTTCATATATGAATTCCTTTTTAATTATATGCCTTCATATTATTATTCACATGTTATAAATACAACAGGAATCAAAGCATGTGCGTCGCCAATGTTGCCTTTTAACTCTCGTTGGATTCGCTATACCATTAAAGAGTCGTTTGCTGTAACGGGCAATTTCAGAAATTTCTAGCAAACGCAAGTTTATTGCCGCCGTTCTTCTTTCGCCTAACCATTGTTAGTGTGGCATCGACTTTCATGTTTTATTTGAGAACAAAATTTCCGTTTTTCAAGTGGTTAAATCAACGATTTTGATTTTTTGTGATTATTTGGGTTGGCGACGGCGTATTTGGAATACTGTAAGCCATGGCAAAATCATTACGATTGTCATAGTTTAATGTTATTCCGTTATATATAATCGTCATAGTTTTACCAAACTGTGTTATTGTTGTCCCATCGGCAAAACGAATTATATTCTTACCATCACGCGTGTGCATAAATTCGGTACGCAAGATGGCATTGTCCGAATTTTTAAATTTAAATTCTTTGATTCGACATGCGGAATCCAAAACCATATTATGCCGATTATCAACGCGAACACTATCACCTCGCCCTATGGGCAACCTGCGATTTCTTTCCATATATTCGGTAACACGCAAATCAGGATTTATCGACACCCGACTTTTCTCGGTTTGCAACAAAATTATACCATCGTCATTTACGGTCCAAGATGTTTGCTTATCCCAATTAATCGTTTGCGATTCAAGGTTTATATTTATGCCATTTGGTAATTTCACATTTGTGATTTTGCAATTTTGAACATCAAATTCCATACCGTTAGGGAATTTTTCATGTCCAGATGGTTTGATAATTCGGCGTTCCGTGGCCTTGATTTCGGGCACAGGTTCAGATAATCGACTAACATTGATTATTCGGTGATTGTTGTAATCCAGTCGTACAATTAGTCCATCATTGTGCCGATATTCGTACACACCTTTTTCGATTTTTTTTACATCGGGACCTGCTTTAACAATTTTATTCATCAAATTTTGTGCATCGTTCAAAAATTTTGCTTCCACCGCAAAAAGTTGCGCGCGTAAATTAGCATTAAAATGGTTATGACTTAATAAATTACGCAAATGAGCATACTTTTGCCATGTTGTATATTCTTGCCCCGAAATCACACCCAAATTTGCCATATATTCCCATGCCTCGTGGCTGCGCAGGTTGCATCCACGTGTAACACAATGTCGCATAACCATACATTCAGTTGCGTGGAAAATTTGTAAGAATTGTGAACGATTATTATAGTCATCTATTCGTATGTGTTGACCGTGCGATGTTTCAAATTCATCAGAAATATCTACATTGGGAACAAGTTTGCGCAGATTTTTATTCAAACTGGCATATTTATCACTTGCCAATGGCTGATTAAGTTCCACAGACGGATATTTATCTAATTTTTTTTGATATACCGCACGAACACGCGATACAAATTTAGTGTTGCTTTCCCCAGGTTCACGAATTATTCGATTTGGATTAAGTTTTTGAATAACCTGTTGCATTTGATGCAACGCATCTATGTAAGATTTCATCCGATACATCAATGTTTTGTCAAAATGTTTCAAATATGATTTAACAAACACGCCTCGGACGGTCTGATTTTTCTCTGACTTTGCAGCACTGAAAAAACCCAGTTCTTCCAATGTATCCCACTGATGCCGCATAAAATTACGAATATTGACATAATCTTGGAAATCTTCGGTTGACAGTATCAAACCTTCGGATTGTGCGCGTTTAAATGTGGCATGTGTATCGTTCAAATGGTATATATCGCGGCAAACTACCAATAATTTTTCAGCAAAAGACCCAAGCAATTCCAAAATAACATTTTCGTTTGTTGCAACACTTTCGGCGGCATACACGCTTAACGAAGAACGTCTGAAACTATATTCTTTGATGTTATATCCGTTTCGGCGGAACACATCAGTCAAATTTATCATTATACCCAATTCCATCAGCATATCTTGGTCGTATATAAAGTCCCCCATTGACATATCTTTTGCTTTTGGTTCGGTGTAATTTGCCTTGTAAAAACCGTCTATATAAAATGTGGTATTACCTATTTTGGCATCTGGTGGATAGATAACCGTAATCCGCTCTATGCTTGACGGTAATTGGACATTTACAGATGTAAGCATATATGGAGGAATCGCAAAATTTTTAAAATACCCATTATTCTCTTCGGGTTTAATGTGGTTCAATATGACATAGGCACGATTTTCATCCACAGAAACATCATCATTTATAAAGTCTAAAAACTCGCGTTTTTCTTGGGCACTTAATGGATATTCTTGCCATGCGAATGTCGCGGTATCAGGATGCATTTTTATCATATGGGCAAACGCCAAATCTTCAATAGAAACCTTTTGCAACAACTTTTCATGTTCGCGTGCAATGTATAAATAATCATCATAGATGGCGGTTAATTCATCTATCCGATTTTGGGGTATATATTTATATAGTTCTTTTGAGTCCTGTGCCATTTTATCCTCTGGGGATTTTTTTATACACCGGTATTGGCATATTGTCAAGAAAACACGTGAATTACCGGCCAGTTTTGCCGTAAACTATTTTGAAATTCCATCGATCTTTTTTCCGGACATAGAAATGCGGTCTATCTGAATCGATAATAAAAACCGACTTACCAATCCATATACGTACATACCGCGCATGAACATTTTTAATATTCACACGTTCATGTGTACGTATTTCGGTTCCGTCATCATATTCTATTTCAGTACTGTACCCCAGGCCGTACTTATTATTATCAAAATCCAAACCGTATTCGTTAAATATCTTTTTTATTTTTGGCATTTGTTTTGGCCGTTGGCTTTATACTTAGTTTGTAGATTCAACCAGCGCATCATATTCTTCTATAATATCATTTTTACAGAACCCGGGGGTAATATGATCGCGATGCGCCAAATCGTCAAAGTCGATAGACATAAGGCGTTTAAGGATTTCTTTATTATTTGCAATAAAGAAATAGAATTGGTCGCTGGTATTTTTAATTTTGTTGCACAGCACCGATTTATCTTTCGGCAAAAATATCTTGGTATAATCTTTACGCCCCTGGGCATAGATGGCAAAGTCCCAATCTAAATCTACATATTTTGCGCTTTGCGCCGTGGCGTTATGCCGATAAAGTTTAAAATCGTTGTGCGATGTTTTTGGCTTTTGTTTTCGCAAATCGGGACCATGTTTTTTCAATGTCCAAATTTGGAACACAGACGGGCAAGAATAAATGCTTTTATCTGGCAATTCAAAAGAATCCGCCGGCAAAGATTCTTGATAAATCAGATGTGCATCCGGCAATATTTTATTCTGTAATGAATACTTTTTTGCGGTTACCGGCATAATAAAACCAACCGCATCGCTTTCCCTTAATGCCTTATTTAAAAAAGCAACCGCCAAATTACCCTTGTATCCAAACGGCGGGTTCCCAATTGTAATATGTTTTTGCTTTGGCACAGTTGTTTTAAAATAATCCGCCTTGATAACATCCAAACTTTCTGGTGCCAAATCATATGCAATAACTTTTTTACCAATATCTGCCAAATAATGATTAAAGTTTCCGGAACCGGCACTGGGTTCTACAAAGAATTTGGTGCGCGGAAAAAACCGCAAAACGGTTTCAACCAAGTGTTTAACACATTCCGGCCGTGTATAGAATTTATCCATCAATTCCCGGCTTTTTTGCCGGGTAGTTTTTTTGGTTTTTATCGATTTAGACCGCCGGGTCGCATTGGCGACATTAAAATCAAATTCAGTTTGTTTCTTTTTGTCCATCTGTTTTCTTCCGTTCTTGGGTTAACATTAGCATAATTATGCAAGGCAAATCAAGTGCTAACCACTAATATCCTTACTAACCGCATTGAAAACATCGCGCAGTAATCCGCGATTTTCTATGTCTTCTATCATAATCATGGGTTTACCACCGGGGTATGGAATTTCCATTGGTGCGTTTGGCAATATTTTACACGCACCCGGCGTTGGTTTAACCAAGAACCGATCATCATATACACCGGCGACCACCACACCACGATAATATATAACATATTCGCCCATCATGGCACGATATGAAACATCATCAAATTCCGACAATTGGTCCATTACAAAATCCAAATATTCCCGTGTTGAAGACATTTATGTTTTTCCTTTTTTATAATTAAGGATCTATACCATATCCCATTTGTCCGGTGCCGGCGGGGTAATATAATTTTTTCGTCACAAAGTCCCACATCGCATTGGTTGGCGGGGTTACACCACAGATATTTGTTCCCTTGGCCACCGGTTGAAAATCATGTATCAATTTGTTTGATGAATCCTTTATTATTATTCTGTATAATTTAATACCGCCACTTTGTGTTGGATCAACCAGCGTGTCTGCGAACAATTTATTTGTCAGTACCTTTAGCGTACTTTGTGAAGTACATGCAGCATTTTTTTTACGTAAATATCCGCTGACGCCAGAGCCCGATAACCTGAAATTTTTATAGTCGCCATCCGTCTCTGTATAATACCTTATTTTCTGTTTACTTTGGGCTTCGGTCAGAGTCTTGGTAACTGCAGAAGAACTGGTTCCAAATCGCATATGGGCACGTCTTTGTTTATCCAGAACAAGATCATAGTAACACGTTGAATCAACCACACCAAATATACGCGCATTTGTTCCACTAACCACTTGGGCCGTAACATCAATATTTACGGATGAATCAACCGGCACCATGGTATCAAAATATTGTTGTCCATCAGACAACAAATATGCATTAGCATTTGTCTGGGTCCATTCGCATGTTTCGGGCAAAACGATTGGTTCTGGTGGTGTTTCTGGCATAACATATTCGCCGCCACCCCCACCACCACACGTTCCATTACACACAGTATATACCGTGTCATTCAATTTTACGCGCAATGATTTTTCGGCCACAGTATCAGCCGTCATGGGTGCACATAAAACCTGGTCACCGATTTTCACATTTAATTTATGTTCGGTAGAGCACGAATTCTGTAATGCGACCGCCACATCGCCAATATGCAAATCATACCCACCCGCCATACCCGTGTATGTCGTTAAAATCAACAGTAAAACGGCTCTCCAAACCCTCAATTCTGGCCTTTTTATGGTATTGCGACAGTTAGGGCACAATACCACTTATCATGACTTTAGAAAAAAATACGGGGGTTCAACAAGCGCATAAAGGGGAAAAATTTAAAAATATCGCGTTTTTATGCTTGCGTTAAATTGCCAATATTTTGTACAATCCCGCCGACAAGGGGGTGTCATGTCATGAAATACGTGAAATCCGGGACTTTCACAACCAAACAATTCAGCATTGATGAAACATTAACAGAAATTGATGATGTTGTTGGTATCGCGCAATCATGTATCAAAAACGGCGATTTGAAATTGGCACAAAAAAACCTGAACCAAGTGGCGGATTATGTAAAACATATACGGGCTAAGGTTAAAATTGCCATGAAACACGTGCCGACGGATGTCATGGAACGCGAATTTTTATAATTCGCAAATTTATCTTGATTTTTTGTCGTTCGTTTTGTTATAATCACGACACCCTGCGGAGCGTTGGCAGAGTGGTAATGCAGCGGATTGCTAATCCGTGACCGTGTTATAGCGGTCCATAGGTTCGAGTCCTATACGCTCCGCCACTAATTTAAGCCCCATATGGGGCATTTTTATTTGCCATTATTGAAAATTTCGATTTGCGCACTATATGTATAGTACGGAGGTGGTGGAATGCCAAAATACTATAAAATCATCACAAACAATTCACACTTTGCGGATGAATACAATATCACGGATGTTATGGCCATCGCAAATGGCACAGAATTCAAAGCGCATCCATCACACAGCCCAACCGATTGGATTACACCCGGTGTTCCAATGATACGCTTTGCCGAAAGCGCGTTTACAACATTACTGTGGTACGAATTGTTAACAAAACAAACCGATGAAATCGGAATATACGAAGTAACCCCATTGGGCCAGGTTACAAAACAAAAATCTCCTGATAAATACGGTCTTATGCAATGTGGGGCGCAATCTATTAAAATTGGCAAGCAGATTACTTTGGAAGAATTGGTTCAGCAAATTAAACGCGATTTTAAATTGCGAAAATTAAAGAAAAAGAATCCTTTTCCGGAATTCGAAACTGCAAATATTATTTACCGTTGGCTTGATGATTCAAATAAAAAATAAAAACGCCGAAATGGCGGTGTTTTTTTTTAAATATGATTGACATAACAATTTGTTATGATACGGTTTTTGCCAAACATATAATAAAGAACGGGCAACAATGTATTATAAAATAGTTACACCCTATTCTTGGTTTACAGATTTATATGTATTGGAATTGGATATGCCGTTGCCACACGGCATACCATACGGTGCCATATTTACGGCACCCAAAAAACCAAATCATAAGCCTGATTGTCCGGAATATTTGATAAATGAATCTTGTTTTCATTTTGCCGATGGCGTGTTGGATGCTATGTTATGGCACTCAAAATTATCTCATCATAACACCGACTATCCAATCTATGCGATTGAGCCGCTAAGCCATGTCGTTAAACAACGATGCCATGATTCTTTGGGAATTTATCAGTGTGGGGCAAATAAAATCAGGTTTTTAGCCAAACAAAACATCGATGAAATGTATGAAATGGCAATAGCGCAGTATAACGCCAATCCAAAAAAATATGCAAATTTTGAAATATCATTGGATTGGTGGAAAAAACATCAAACAACTCTATTTTTTATACACAAATATTATTGCGGATAAAACACCGCCATTTTGGCGGTGTTTTTTATTTCGTTTTTTTGACCGGTTCACTATCGATTTTCCGTGTCATTTTCAAGAACTTGTCCGCACGCAATTCTGGTAATTTTTCCGGCGCGGTTTTCGACAGCAACTTGATTTGTTCACTTACCGCGTTCGCCAAATTTTCCATTGTCGTTTGCCAATCGGTATGCGCACCACCATCTGGTTCAGCAATGATTTTGTCTATCACGCCCATTTCCATCATGTCATTTGCGGTCAATTTCATGGCCGCCGCCGCGGTCGCCTTATACTTATTATCTTTCCACAAAATACTGGCGCATGATTCCGGAGCGATAACCGAATAAATCGCGTTTTCTAACATTAACACTCGGTCGCCTGTTCCAATTGCGATTGCGCCACCAGAACCGCCTTCACCTACGTTAACGGCAATATACGGTGTTTTAATGGAAAGTCCTGTTTGTATTGATGACGCAACTGCTTCGGATTGACCACGTTCTTCGGCAGCCGACCCCGCAAAAGCACCCGCCGTATCGAACAAAGATACAACCGGTAAATTAAACCGTTCTGCCAAACGCATTAAACGTTGCGCCTTGCGATAACCTTCGGGATTTGGCATACCAAAACGATGGGCCTGACGCGTTTCGATTGTGCGGCCCTTTTCTTGCCCCAAAATGACCGCCGGAAAACCGTTCCAATACCCAAGCCCGCCACACATTGCCGCATCTTCGGCAAACAACCTGTCGCCGGCAAGGTATGTCCAATCATCAACTATGCCACCAATATAATCCAAGAAATGCGGACGGTTTTCATTACGCGCAAGCAGAACTTTATCATACGCCGGGTTTTCGCCCATTCCACGTGCTTTCTTAGATGAATCTGTACCATCCGGTGTTGCAACATTTATTTCATGCGGTGCATGTGGTTTCTTGGTCAAAACCGCCAAAATCTTTTCAAGACGCGATTTTAATTCCGCACGCGGAACAACCATATCAACCATACCGTGTTCATATAAATAATCCGCAGTTTGGAAATTAGACGGTAATTTTTCACGAATGTTTTGCTCTATGACCCGGCGACCGGCGAAACCAATACGGGCACCAGATTCGGCGATATTTATATCACCTAACATCGCAAACGATGCCGTTACCCCGCCGTATGTAGGATCGGTTAATAACACAATATATGGAATTCCCGCCGCATGCAATTTGTTCACCGCAACGGTTGTGCGCGCCATCTGCATCAGCGAAAGTATATTTTCTTGCATACGCGCCCCGCCGCTGCACGCAACCATAATCATTGGTTGATGAGTTTTAATTGCGTGTTCGGCACTTGCCACTATCGCCTCGCCTGCGACACGTCCCATAGAGCCCATCATAAATTCACCGTTCAAAATACAGATAGTCGTCGGGATTCCACCAATTGTTCCATCCGCAGTTGTTACAGCATCATTATAACCGGTATCGGTTCGCGCCTCTTCCAATCGTTCGGAATATGGTATACGATCCACAAATTTCAATGGATCATCAGGCATTGTCGGTAACGGTATCTTTTCCCAAGTGCGGTCATCAAACAGCAAATCAAAACGCTGTTTCGGGTTCATTATGAACGCACGACCACAACGCGGGCAAATATAGTGATTATCTTTGTAATCTTTGTAATAAACTAATTTATCGCATGCTTCGCATTTAATCCACATAAGTTTGCGCACGCGATCATACTTCTGGCGGTCTTTGTTTTTAATTCCAGAACTTTTACCAAACAGCATAACTTATCCATTCATTTTTTTGGTTAGTTCACGACTGGGTTTAAATAAAATTATCGTGTTTGCCGGCAAATTCATTGGTTGGCCGGTTACCGGGTTATACCCAACTTTGGTTGCACGCGGACGCGGTTGAAATGTGCCAAAACCACGAATTTCAATACGGTCGCCGGCGGCAATAGAATTTATCATAGAATCCGCGACCACATCCAAAACCGCAGCAGCATCTTTCGCACGCATACGTTTAAATTGAACCTGGATAGTGCGAATAATATCAGAACGTTTCATAACTCTAACCCCTTGATATATTTGTTCTTGTTACCTTGGATTTTACCACCCCCGAAAATAAAAAGCAAGTGATGCTTGATTTGAGAATACAGTCTTGGGGAAATCAAATAAAAAACAAGTTATGATATAAAAAAACAAGGGAGAATTTTATGAATAAATTTAATAATGATTGCGAATGCATGCGCATGCCGACCATTGGCGAAGTTGCCCCAGAATTTGGCGCAAATACTACAAATGGATATATTAACTTTCCGCAAGATTACCGTGGAAAATGGGTTATATTCTTTTCGCACCCTGGCGATTTCACACCTGTATGCACAACAGAATTCATGACATTACAATCCATGATGGATGAATTCCGCGCATTGAACACAGAACTGTTGGGATTATCGGTTGATTCAAATGCTTCACATATTGCATGGATTCAGGCAATAAAACATGATATAAATTTCCAAGGATGGAAAGACATGGAAATAGAATTTCCTGTTGTTGCAGATAATACCGGCATGGTCGCACGCAAATATGGCATGATTCACGATGCCGCCGGTAATACCGATACTGTACGCGCTGTATTTATAATTGACCCACGTGGAATTGTTAGAACAATTATGTATTACCCAAAGGCAATCGGGCGCAATATAACAGAAATAAAAAGAATCTTGATTGCATTACAAACATCTGATGCGTTTCGCGTTGCGACACCCGCAGAATGGATTCCGGGCGATGATGTGATCGTTCCGGCCCCAGGGACAGCAAAGGAAGCACGCACATGTTCAAAATCAGGAAACGGTCGCAATTGGTTCTTGGTGTTTAAGCACATAAGCCCAGATATGATTTTGAACAAAATTACAAACCGCAAAATGATTGGAAACGAAAAAAAGAAGACCAAGAAAAAATAACAATGGGGCATCAGGCCCCATTGTTAAAACTTTAATGGCCAATCACGAATATCTGGCGGCATGGATTCGCTTTCGGGGTGCCATTGATATTTCTCCATTATTACCTTTTTATCGCGAGTAAATTTTACACCTTCGGCCTTTAATGCGCGATATTGTTTATCATGAAATGGTTCGCCAATCAGTGTTCCATCTTTGAAGACTACCCGATGCCACGGCAAATGCCAACTTTTTTGATTATTTGATGCGTATCCCACAAATCGCGCCATACGTGGCCGACCAATCATACGCGCAATTTGCCCAAAAGTCGCCACACGCCCCACGGGTATTTTTTCAACAATTTCATAAACACTATCATTAAAACTTTTCATACGGGGATTATATCAAATATACCGAATAAAGCAAGTTATTAGCCATTAAATAAAAAATCCACCAACGGTGGATTTTTAAGATTTTAATCTGGCGGAGATAGGTTCCTGTCCTTGGTGAACAATAATCAAAATTAAAAAATTTATTTTCATAAATTTTTAAGATTTTTCTAATTGTTCGCCTGCGTATTGTGTGCTGCGCGTATACACTCGCACACATCCCCCTATCTCCTTGGTTAAAACCAAAAAATCCACCAACGGTGGATTTTTAAGATTTTAATCTGGCGGAGATAGGGGGATTCGAACCCTCGATACAGTTTCCTGTATACGCGATTTCGAGTCGCGCGCATTCAACCAGCTCTGCCATATCTCCGGTGCCGGCATTATACAACCACATCATTATTTTGCAAGTGGTTTATACTTCAAAATCATAATTTTTTACGGAACGGACGATGGCCGCGACCAATTTATCTTGGTGTGTAGAACTTTTTAATAATTTTTCTTCCGCTTTGTTGGAAAGGTGCCCACATTCAATCAATGCCCCCGGCACAGTTGAACGCAAAACCGCCAACGGCGCATGGCGCACCGCGGGGCCGGGTTGCTGTTCAATTCCGGCGCGTTTAAACGCACGCGCGCAACCGTTTGCGTATTCTTCACTCATTTCTGCAACCGCATGTTGTTGCAACGAAGACAGGGCGATGCGAATATCTTTGGAAAAACTTTCAAAACCGGAAACATCGATTTTATCGGCCGCATTTTCGGCATCCGCCAATTTTTGCGCCTCTTCGTCCGATGCCTTTTCTGAAAGTGTATAAATTGAA
>JAEEGL014844791.1_pt1 | contig 17434 bp, 17 predicted proteins | sample 9134231 | NCBI WGS metagenome assembly JAEEGL01 (sample SAMN16246548, study PRJNA631951) | gut metagenome | biome: gut microbiome; feature: rumen; material: fiber-attached | host: Bos | place: Iran: Karaj | collected 2018-10
CGACGTGTGGTTCTTCTTGCAGAAACGAACGGAGATCAACGAGGAGATTGTTCGACTACGCACCGGACTTCCCGTCTCGGAATATGCCATGAAATGCGCTGAGAAAGTACGAGGCTATTCCTCGCGTATCTTGATGCAGGGTCTGGGAGAGGTGTTGCCAGATAACGAATCTAAGAATTTTGCACGTCAGCAACTCATACCCGAAACTGCCACTGCTCTGGAGCTCTTTGCTACTTACCCGTTAATTTTAAAGAAAGGATAATGTTATGACGATCGAAGAAGTAAAAGATATGCTCCCGCAGAAGCCGGAGAGGATGGAGAGTGTGGAGGAACCGAAGAAGAGTGAGTTGGTGAAGGCGAGTTATGATGTGATAGGGTGCATACTGGAGGTGTATAAGCAGTTGGGTGCTGGGTTGCCGGAGTATATTTATCAGGAGGCGTTGGCGAAGCAGATGGTGAAACAAGGATTGAAGGTGCACAAGGAGTTCCAATTCCATCCGGAGTTTAATGGCGAACCCCTCGAAGCCTACCTAAAGATGGATCTTGTTGTCGAATCTCCGGTAGGTAACATCATTGTAGAATGCAAAGCCATTACCCAATTATCGGAACGGGAGCACTACCAAACCTTTGGTTATCTCCGTGCCACTAAGTTCCCGATTGCCATCCTCGTAAACTTTGGCACGGAACGACGCGCCCAAATCGAGCGGTATCACTATTGCGAAGGGAAACTCTTTGTATTCTAATTAAAGGAAAACAGGGGAGAAAACCAATAAGAAAACTACGAAGCATAGCGAAGTAGTAATCGACAGAACGTAGTGGCGGAGAAAACATTTAATCGTTACACTTTACATAGCCGTTTTCGGTACGTTTTCTTAAGAAGGTGAAATGAATGACATCTATGGTCATACTGGAGAGGCAATTTGGAAGGATCGTTGTAAGCTCGTATACGAACGAGCTTTACGAAATGGCTGTCGGGATGCATTGCATCCTTTCACCTTGTTTTCCATTGAGCATGGAGAAGTGCTGTGACTTAGCACTTTGAAAAGGGCAAGTGGGCGGGGAGCCTAAACTGCCCATAGAACAAGAGTTTTCCTTTAAAGCCACAAAAATCATAGAAATTGTAGAATGAAGAAATTTCTGAGAAATATTGCCCTATATGCGTTGCCGGTGCTAATAGTAGCGGTGGCGATGGAGTGGGGAGCTGAATCCATTCCGAACTCGTATACCTACAAACGCGACTATATGGAGCAGCATGGTGCGCAGATTCAGACTTTGATACTCGGTTCTTCCAATGCGTACGACGGACTTAACCCAAGCGTCTTGCCGCAAGCTTTTGATTTAGCCAATAGCAGCCAAACGCTCGAAGACGATTATCGACTATTAGCCAAATACATTGATTCGATGGATTCGTTGCATACAGTGATAGTCGGACTAGGCTATCATTCTCTTGGCGCCACTACCGAAGACAATCGCCGAACATACTATACCATCTACATGGATTTATATCCCCGTTGGCCGTTAAGCAAATATAGCTTTGAGGTATGCAATCCGGAGATGCTGATTAAGAAGATTATCAAGTATGCCGTTTCCCGCGACGTAACGCGCTGCGATAGTTTGGGTCAACGGGTAGGGCATACGAAACAAGCCGCCCAATCCGGAGCTGAGTGGTGGAATAAAGATATACAGTCATTAGTAGAGAATGACAAATTGCAGATTGCAGATTGTAGATTGGAGATTGAGGAAAATACGCGGTATCTACATGCGATTGTTGATCTTTGCAATGCGCATAATGTGCAACCGATAATCGTGCAGATGCCGGTGATGGAGGAATATAAGAGATTGTTGCCGAAAGAGCAAGTGGCTCTGATGGATGATGTGTTGCATGAGTTGGACTCCGAGGCGGTTTGTATAGATGCTTCGGAATGGACGATCCCGGCAAATGGGTGGTACAACGCCACGCATTTGACGAAAGAGGCATCGGAGGAGTTTACGAGGGAAGTAAAAGACTTTTACTTTATGAGAGAATGAGACACTTCGCAGAATAATAAGCAAATCCTGCGTGTGGAAGCATATGTGGGATTTGTTTGTATCTAATGATAATGTTGGAGTTGTAGTTTCCCGTGTGAGCAACAAGGTTTTATAGCACAAAATCCAAATAAATTAGCATTTTATTGCTAAAATCCTTGTTTATTCCAAATATTTGTTGTAACTTTGCAGCGGAAAAATTGAATGCACTATGATATACATTGTTAGTTACGAATTAAGGCCGCCAACACAGCGATATAACTCGTTGGTGGAGCGTATTAAAAGTTATTCAAAGTGGGCTTATGTTTGTGAGTCTACTTATTTGATTAAAACCGAAGAAACAGCAGCACAGGTTCGTGATGCGTTAGGAGTTTATATTGATGGCAATGACAAATTGTTTGTTGGCACGATATCGGCGCCAGCGGCTTGGAAAGGCTTACCTCAAGAAGTCTCGGAGTGGATAAAAACCAATCTTGATTAAATTTTTATATACTATGGATAAACAAGTTAACAAATGGCACTTAATCTACGGATATATTATTTGTGGAATTATAATTATTGCGATAGTGGTATGTTGGATTCTGTCGTGCCAGGGGAAGATATCGCGTGCTGCATTTGATAATTTTGCTTTTGCAGCGTCTATTGTTTCTATCGTGCTTGCGGTCGTGTCCATCGTGCATTCTATATCTTCTAGTAGCGGAGTCATCAATAGCGTAAAAGTCTTAGAGGATGCGGAGGAAAGCATTCGTATGCAAGTCGAGAATCTGAAGGGAATAGAGGCTGACATTATTACTAAAGTTGAAGAAGGGAATCGCGGGCTTACAGATCAAATGTCAAGCGTTCGAAAACAAATTGATACACTGATGCTACAATCCAATGAGGTCGAGAAAAAAGAAGCAGACAAGTCTTCCTCCAAAAGGCCGGACGTGTATGATTTAACAAAGAATTCTGCGATAGGGAATGTTGCTTTGTATATTTGCTTAAAATCTATGGAGACCGGTAAAGGATGGCGATTGGATATGTTGGGAGACAAGTATACACTATACATCTGGGGATATTTGTTCGCACTAAAGACGCTTCCCGCGTCCGGCTTTAGTCTTGACATTGCGGATAGAGAGGTGAGTAAATGTGAGTTCTCGAAAGAAGTAAAGAAACAGTTGACTTATGGGAAAATCAAAGAGGCTATTAAGAACGGTAAAGCAACAGAAACAGCGGAAAAATTGATAGAGAAGGTTGATGATTATTTTGGGAGAAAATAATTACTGGCTCGCATCTGACTGATAAGCGAGAGTATGACGAGAGGGATTTGGATGCGGCAAAGAGCATTTTGGAATGAAATGAAAAATTTAATCATATTATATGGACGGAATTCAAATTAAAAATCTTAGACGATTGGTTGACACAGGTTTGGTAAAACTCAAACCAATAACGCTATTGGTGGGAGCGAATAGTTCCGGAAAAAGTACTTTCCTTAGAGTCTTGCCATTGTTCAAGCAGAGTGTCAATGCAAAGATTATAGGTCCGATATTGTGGTATGGAAGTGAAGTCGATTTTGGTTCATATAGTACGGCTTTGCGGAAAGGCGCTTCCAATATGGAATTTACGTTCTATTGGGCAAAAGTTATGCCATCTGTTGTGTCAAGCGTATATGCTCACGAAGCACCAATCAGTGATGTATCTTTACGAATAGAGATAAATGCAGATGACGATGATGCATATGTTAGTTTATATGAAATATCAATAGGCGGTAACATAATAGATATAGTTCAAAATAAAGGATATACTCTTCAAAGTATCAGCATAAATGGTCAAAACTCAAAAAGATATGGTATTACCGACTTTATGCAATTATTTCGAGGAGAAGGAATCTTACCGATTTTGGAAATCCGGAGGGAGGGATGGTATCTGCGTACAGAAACATCAGATGAAGTGATAGATTTCCTGCGTGGCTATTTAAAAAAGACACCATTAAGTACATATGCTGAAGCCTTTGATGCTAAGATATATCTGGAGATTGAAATGTCTTCCAATTATGCAATTGCTAAACAATTAGTCGAAAAATTGCATGTCGAGGCTATTGATGTGTTGGCTCTTTCGAGCGAAGAAAGTTTCCGACATTTTGTAGAAGCCTATATGTTGTCATGTATAAGAGTGATATGTTCCAATATCAATGGCCAGTTGGTGGATGAATTCAATAATTCTTATTATATTAAGCCTTTCCGTGCATCTGCTGAGCGATATTATAGGTGGCAAAATCTCGCAGTAGAGACATTAGACTCTGATGGTAATAACATGGTGATGTATGTCAATAACATGTATAAGGACCGCAGAGTAAAACAGCGATTTATAGAATGGACCAATAAGTTATTTGGCTTTGAGTTAAATGTCTATAATCACGAAGGACAATTGTCTTTGACAATTAAGGAGTCGGATGAGGTTGCATATAATATTGCGGATAAAGGATATGGATATTCTCAAATACTGCCGGTAATATTGGCCTTATGGCAGATATATTCCACGCATACATCGTCAACAAGCGTAAAAGGTAAAACTATTTTTATTGCAATTGAGCAGCCGGAGTTGCATCTGCATCCTCGATTGCAAGCTAAATTAATGGATGCCTTTATTTCTGTTGTTAACGAGGCACGCACTGTAGGATTAGACATTAAATTAATCATAGAGACGCATAGTCCGACGATGATTAACAGGTTGGGAATTAAAATAGCCAGAAGGCAGTATCCGCACGATGAAGCATCTATATTGTTGTTCCATGCTGTTGATGAGGACAAACCGTCTCCCAAAGTTGCTATGTATGATAATGAGGGCATATTGTCTAACTGGCCGGCAGGTTTTTTTGAAACAGAGTAGATATGCTGTTTATCCTGTCTGAGCAGATAGCACGTAGGGCCCTTGATGAGCATGTCGAAAAATCCGTGCTTGTGCTACAATCGTTGGAGGATTGTTTGAAATATGGCAAACATATGGTGTTTGCCAAACGTGAAGTGTTAGAATATATTCGGCAAAAAGCACCTAATGATTATCCGTATATTATTTCTATCTTATCTTCTTATTCTACTATCGGCTCTGCTGCTAAACAAGTGAGTTGGCATGCGGAATTTGTCGTGGACAGACATTCTTATCGAGATGAGGAGCATCATGTGATTTATATAAATGAGAATGAATTACCTGCATTTGAACTAGTCAAAGAAACCCATTTGATAGGAGAACATCTTAAGGATGTGCAGTATATTGCACATATCATGAGATACTATCAAAGAGAGCATGAACTGGTACCGATGACGTGTTATTATTCATTATTAGGAGGGGGGAGCTCGATTGCGCATGTCTACGAGAATGAGATTAAAGAAGGAAGTGCTATGGTTCTTTGTATTACGGACGGAGATAAAAAATATCCTAATGACGAAATCGGCGATACGGGAAAGAATGTGCAAAAGATGGATGAAATGTATCATCCTTTTCAAGCGTTTTACTATAATATACAGCATGTGACTGAAATGGAGAATCTCATTCCTTGGCATATAGTGGATAAATTTGCGAAAGAGTCCAAAGATCCAGAAACAATACAACGATTGCAGATTATTCAACAGATTAAGGATGCTAATGAGGCCTATTTGAGTTATTTTGATTATAAAGAGGGGATTTCGAAGACAAAGGAAATAAAACCTAGTGTGTTGAAATTCCGGATGAATATAGTTGAAGTCATTAATCCGGATATATCGGAAAGAATGAGAAAGGATGAGGAGCAATGGCAGATGCAGAAACAGCAATTCATTGATGCCGGATTGGCTAATGATGCTAATGAGGCTGAGAAACTCATTAAATACGTAAGGAAAAAAGCCAAATATGTTCCGGGTATATGTGAGAATATATTAGAAAATGTCATTCTGAACTATCCTGATGATCTGTCAAATATCAAAAAATCGGCTTTAACTAACGATCAGTTCAAAGAATATGAAACGATAGGAGCATTGGCCTATTCATGGACCTGTTGTCTAAATCCAAGGATACCGTAGTAGATTTATAGTTACATGAATGTTTTTTATAATTCTATTAAAATAAAATCTTGCAGATGTCGTTTTTTTGTCCTTTTGCAACCACGATTGAATTAATGGTTATTGCAAAATTAAAATTTGAGGCTTGGTAAGATGTGACCTAGCCGGAATTTCCGGAAGGTTGGAAGGAATATAAGATAAGTTTTGCCTCGGCGAAAGCCTGGGCATTTTTGTATATAAAGGAAAACGAGGCGATATAGTCCAGGGACTTGAATCTAAGCATCCGCATATCCGCTTGTATGCAAGCATCCAGACGTATATTCGGGTGTTTATCTTCATGATGATGAGTCATCACCATATCGCCTCCAAGAAAACTGCCTCGCAGTAATCGTGCTTCGGCTAAGAAAACAGCCTTCGGCAAGAAAACTACGTAGCATAGCGAAGTAGTAATCGACAGAACATAGTGGCGGAGAAAACAGTCTCTACAGCAATACTTACACTCAGCATAGGTTTTCCATAAAGCATCGCAGATGCGCGTTTTCCTTTTAAACCACCTCTAAACCTAAAAAAATCAAGTAATTTTGCATTTTTTATACGAAAAAAATTTGCATATATCAAAAATAAGTAGTATCTTTGCACGCTGAACGCGTGCAGAAGGAGAAAGCTAAGTACTATAGTACGCTGCGCGGGTTTATCATCGGGCAATTGAGGCTACAAAAGAAAGAGAATAAAGGAGAAAAACATTAAATCTTTAGATTATGACAGTAAGAAAGATTAATATTTATAATTCAGAAATCTCTGTTATCTTTGGCTTGCGCGACGATGACTACATTTGCTTAACTGATATGGTCAAGGCAGGAGATAATAGCGAGCGGACCAATATAGTTATTCAAAATTGGATGCGCCGCAAAGACACTATTTCTTATCTCGGTGTGTGGGAAAATCTGCATAATCCTGATTTTAAAAGCATCGAATTCGATGCAATTAGAAATGCTTCCGGTACTAATCGTTTTGTCCTTACTGCTAAGGAGTGGATTGAGCGTACCAACGCAATCGGTATTATAGCCAAGACCGGGCGTTATGGTGGGACATATGCCCATAAGGATATAGCGTATCATTTTGGAATGTGGCTTTCTCCTGAATTCAACTTGCTTGTTGTTAAAGAGTTCCAAAGATTGAAAGAGGAAGAACAGAAAGCACTTGGTTGGTCGGCAAAACGTGAGTTGGCAAAAATCAACTACCACATTCACACAGACGCCATTAAGGCAAATCTTGTGCCGGAAGAGATTGACCAATATCACCGTTCGCTGATTTATGCCAATGAGGCCGATGTGCTTAATGTGGCATTGTTCGGGATGACAGCAAAAGAGTGGCGCGATGCCCATCCTGACGATAAAGGTAATATCCGCGATTATGCAACAATAAACCAACTGATTTGCTTGTCGAATATGGAGAACTTGAATGCGGTTTTTATCAATGAAGGTATGCCGCAACAAGAGCGTTTGCACAAACTCAACCAGATTGCGATTCAGCAGATGACGGTGTTGGAGAATGTTGGAGCAAAGAAGATCTTGAATGTATAACATTGGCGGATAAAGGAACACAATAATTGTAGCAGAGGTTTCAAAAAAGGACCAGGCTGAAGGGGGAATGCATTGCCCGAAAAAGAACAAAGCCCAAACGAAATTAAACCATCGAGGACAGATCAAAAAGAGAAAATTTGGTCTGTTTTTTTGTTATTATAGGGGAAAAGTCATGCAAAATGCAAATATATTTGCATATAAGAATATTTTTTTGTATCTTTGCGGCCAGATTAGTATAATGCATATTTTGTCCTTATGCCAAGAAAGAAAAAGTATACATATGAAGTGGTTGACCTATTCTGTGGGATAGGAGGTTTAAGTTATGGATTAAAGTGCCAAGGGATGAAAATATTGGCTGGCTTTGATCTTGATTGGACGTGTAAATATGCTTATGAAACGAATACTGGAGGAACCTTTTATTATAGAGACGTAAAAACCATAAAAGGAGAGGAAATTAATAAACTTTATTCTAAGAAAAAAAATGTAGTCAGAGTGCTGGCGGGCTGCGCTCCCTGCCAACCATTTTCTTCATATGCCTTTAAGAATAAAGAAAAAGATGCTAATAAATACGATTTGCTATATGAATTCGGACGATTGGTAAAAGAGGTTCGGCCGGATATCGTTACGATGGAAAATGTGACGCAAATTGTTAACTTCAAGTTAAAACCCGTTCTGCAAGACTTCGTAGAGCAATTACAATCATTGGGCTACCAAGTTGATGTGCAGAAAGTGTATTGCCCGAATTATGGAATACCTCAGACCCGCAAGCGTCTTGTTCTATTGGCTTCTAGATTAGGTGAAATAAAATTAATGCCTCCGACTCATTCAAAAGACAAATATGTAACATTGGAACAAACAATAAAAGAATTGCCTCCATTGGCTGCGGGAGAATCAGATCCTAACGACCCATTGCATCGAGCAAAGCTTCTCACTCCTTTAAACTTGCGACGCATTAAAGCAACTCCATATGGCGGAGGATGGCGTGATTGGCCCGAAGAGTTGAAGCTTCGATGTCATAAAACAGAAAAAGGAAAGTCTTTCGGAAGTGTATATGGGAGAATGGTATGGGAGCAGCCTGCCTCAACTATGACAACAGAATGCACGGGACTTGGGAATGGGCGTTTCGGGCATCCTGTTCAAGATAGAGCTATTACAGCAAGAGAGGCCGCTTTGATTCAAACTTTTCCTATCACATATAAGTTTTTTGAAGACGAAGCAAATGTGTCTATTGTCAAAGCATCCAGATATATTGGAAATGCAGTGCCTCCAAAGTTGGGAGAAGTGATTGCGGAAACTATTATAAAACACATTAATGGACTTTAAAACATTATGACTATGGATAAAAAATATGAACTTGACATTGATGTAAGAATTTTAGAGTTATTGGGCCCCAATTTATACACAAACATATATTATGTTTTAGCGGAGTTGATAGCAAATGCCTATGATGCCGACGCTCACAATGTGTATATAATAGAGAAAGATAACAAAATAATTGTTGAGGACGACGGGAAAGGTATGTCGTATGATAATGGCGACATTAAAAAATATTTAAAAGTGGCTGCGATCTCTCGTAATAACGAATCTGATTCTAAAACAAATCTTAATAGGCTTAAGATGGGCAGAAAAGGAGTTGGAAAACTTGCTGCGCTATCTGTTTCCGAGGAGGTTAGAGTAATGACCGTTTCTGACGGAGAAAAGTCAGGTTTTATTTTGTCGCGTCATCCTCAAAGTAAAATGCTTCCGGGTATTCCTGAAGAAGAAATATCATTTGAAAAAATTGATACCAACGGGACGGCAATTGTGATGATCAATCCTCAATACAAATTACATAAAACCCCGACAGCGATAAAGAGAAATATTTTGAAAATATTCCCTGCTATAAACACAGATTTCCAAGTTCATATAATTATAGATGGGAAAGAGGATGTTTTAAAATCAGTTGATGATGAAATAGGGCGAGAGTTATGTGCATGCATCATTTTAGGTGATAAAGCAAAGCACATAAAGAAAGCATTTAGGAATGAATATCCAAGTGTTGAATTGTTCGTAGAAGACACCCCTAAAAAGTTTACTTTGCGCCTTCAAAACAATAGTGGAGAAGAAAAAGAGTATGATTTGGTTATCGAAGGTTGGATTGGAGCATATAAATCCACAAGAGGAAGAAAATTAGAAGCTGCTGATTTTCCGGACAATTTTATTTCTTTATATGCTAATGATAAAATGGGAGAGTTTAATATTCTTCCTATTGTCGGAGCGAACCGCCTGAATGAATCATACGTTGTTGGACAATTGTATGTTGATTTGTTTGAGTTGTCAGAATTACCGGACATGGCATTAAGTAACAGGCAAGGATACAAGTCAGATGACCCACGCTACGAAAAAGTGATAGAGTATGTTAAAAGTACGCTGCTTCCAGAAATTATTGCAAAAAGGGTAGCGTATGCAAAAGCGAAAAAAGACCAAGAAGATAAAGAAAAAACATCCAAACAAGAACAAGATGAAGTTACATTCAGAAAGAATGTTGATTCCTTTAGAGAACAGACATCTGCGCAAATAGTAAAAGCGATATCAGGGGCCGTTACATCTTCAGATGACGTAAAACAAAAAGTAGAAGATGCTATTAACGCCAACTCCAAACTATTAGGACTCAAACCACGTATTGATCAACAGAAGAAAAAATTGTTTATCAGCCATACCGGAAGAGATAAAGACATTAGTGACATTGTATATAACATGTTGGTGTTTAACAATGTGCCACCAGAGGACATTATATACACAAGTTGCGATGATGAAATAAGCAGAGTTCCGCAAGGATTAAACATATATGAGTATCTGCGAAAGTTCTTCGTTGATAGTGTTTCTGATAAAAAGATGTATGTTCTTTTTGTAACCAGTGAAAATACTAAAACTGCGTGGGGCGCAATGGTTGAAATTGGCGCGTCATGGATTACGAAGGTTGACCATAAGATATTTAATATTAGCGGATTTCGTCCGGAGCACCCATTGAATGATGAGGCAATGTGGAATACAATTAATCGTGATAGTAATGGAAGGCTTACAATAACTCGGTTGAATTGCGACGATTTTTGCTCGAAAATAGAACAAGTCTGTGATGTGATCGGCTATAATCATAAAACGCGTGAAGAAAACAAACAAAAACTTGCCAGTTTAATAGTAGTAGAATGATTTACAATTAACAGTAAAAAGTGTGCACTTTTTTGTGCAAACGAAGAAAAACAAAGATATGGTACCAACATTTGAAAAATTCTTGTATCCTTTTTTACTCTCATTAAAAGATGGAGAACTATCCATCAATGAAATGAGAGAGAAGATAACCGATTATTTTAACTTGTCAGAAGAAGATTTACAAGTTCGTACAAAAAGCGGCAGATCAACCCAGGTAAATGACCGTATAGGTTGGGCTCGGCAATATTTCCGCCGTGCCTTGCTGATTGATATACCAAAGAATGGTACTTATTGCTTGACACAAAGAGGCAAAGACTTCTTGAATAAACATCCTAAGAACATCACCATTGATGACTTGATGGAGATTCCAGAATATGCGGCATATAATGTATCCCATAAACCATTCTGCGATAATGCTTCGGTCGTTGAGGAAGAAGTCTTAACTCCAGATGCACAATTAGAGAATGTTTACAAAAATTATCAAAAAAATACTGCTGCTGAGATTTTGGATAAGGTAATGACTTTGTCGCCCAATATGTTTGAAAGACTTGTAGTCGATTTGTTGGTGTCAATGGGCTATGGCGACAAAGATTCTGCACAAGTTACGCAGTATTCTCACGATGGAGGTATTGACGGTATCATTTATGAAGACAAGTTAGGCTTGGATAAGATATATATTCAAGCCAAACGGTGGACTAATTCAGTTGGAAGTCCTGATGTTCAACAGTTTTCTGGCGCATTAGCTGGAAAAAAAGCCACAAAAGGAATATTCATAACTACAAGCACATTCACAAGCGGAGCTATAAAATTTGCAGAGACTGTTTCAAATCAGAAAATTATTCTTATTGATGGAGAACGGCTATCCTTGTTAATGTTCCAATATAATATTGGAGTACAAACTGAAAATGTCTATATTACAAAGCGTATAGACAATGATTATTTTGAGGAATAGGATAAAAAATGATAGCATTATATAATTTTGAGAATAGCCACATTTTGGTTGGAGCATATCGCCCTGAAAAAAATCAATTGGAATGGATTCTTGGGAAGACTCCTTCTCGTCCCTATCGTTTATATAATGTAAGAAAAAACTCTAACCTTTTTGCCAATAGAGCGGGTAACTATCAGTCGCTTTCAGTACCAGATTTTATTGTACTACTTAATTATAAGGATATATATCATGGAGCGAAAGTGTATAAATGCTTGTCTTCTTCTGAGAAAACTGAAGCAGACATGCAAAAATTGAAATATCCTAATCCAAATGGATCATATGTTGTGTTTCAAATAGGTGCGGAAATATATATACCAGATTTAGACATCTCCAAACTAGTAGAAATTATTAATAAAGTATCGGGAGTGGATTTTAGTAAAAGTTTTTCTCCAGTTACAATATCCGGAGATGCTTTTGTCACTAGTGTGAACGCCAGTAGCAGAAATGCTCAATATGAAATAGAAGAATACTACGTCAAGAACATGTTACAAGAATCAGGAACATTTAGCATAGGTATCAATGAGGATTCCTCTATTATTACTCATTATCTGCAATGTAAAGGCACATTGTACCAAGATTCATATAAAGAAGCTGCAACCAAGATACTTGGAGGTGATATTGAGAACAAATGTATTCTCCCTGAACATCCATTCCATTGTGCCGAACATCCCCGTTTTTCTTTTATAGATTTATTTGCAGGCATGGGAGGATTTCGTCTCGCGATGGAAGCCCAAGGAGGAAAATGTGTGTTTTCGTCCGAATGGAATTCCTATGCTCAGAAGACATATTTGGCGAATTTCGGAGAGGTCCCTTTTGGAGATATTACTCTAGAAAAAACAAAAGCATTTATACCTCAACAATTTGATGTTCTTTGTGCAGGATTTCCGTGTCAACCTTTTTCTATTGCAGGTGTGTCAAAAAAGAAAAGTCTTGGACGTGAAACTGGATTTAAAGATAAAACACAAGGAACTCTATTTTTTGATGTTGCAGATATTATCAATCGTCATCGTCCCAAAGCCTTCTACCTAGAAAATGTGAAAAATCTCACTTCACATGATAAGGGCAATACCTTCCGTGTGATACGTGAAACTTTAGAAGAATTAGAATATTCCATCTATTATCAAGTGATGGACGCTCAAACCTATGTGCCACAACATAGGGAGCGTATTATGATAGTGGGGTTTGATAAAAGAATTTTTGGTGGTAAGGAACAATTCACATTCCCTCCCCAGAAATCAGCTACCAGTAAGGTGAAGGATATACTGGATTCGAATGTGGATCCCAAATATACATTAAGTGATAAGCTATGGATTTACCTTCAAAATTATGCAGAGAAACACAAGGCAAAAGGGAATGGATTTGGTTATGGTTTAGTTAATATTGAAGGAATAACGAGAACCTTAAGTGCTAGATATTATAAAGATGGATCAGAGATTTTAATTCCTCAAAATGGAGGATTAAATCCGCGTAGACTTTCTCCTCGTGAATGTGCAAGATTAATGGGATATCCTGATAAGTATATATTGAATGCTGTTTCGGATGTTCAAGCATATCGTCAATGCGGAAACTCAGTTGTTGTCCCACTTATTACTGCTGTATCAGAACAAATAATAAAATCCCTTCAAATCCCTTAAATAGTATGAGTGAGATTCTTAATATTGTTACAAGTACGGTCCAACGATCACAGGCTGCAATATGCAAGTTTATAACAGCTAATGATACTGGTACAACAGGGGGGCATCAATGTGGATACCATGTGTCAAAAGATGCATGGCCAATGTTTCTTGATAATGAAGCAACTAAAGGCACAAATATTGACATCCCTATTCGTATCCGTTGGCAAAATGACTTTATTACAGATAGTCGTTTTAAATATTATGGCGTGGGTACAAGGAATGAATATCGTCTTACACGATTTGGTAGAGGCTTCCCTTTTTTGAATGAAGACAATGTAGGCGATTTGTTAGTTTTGGCACGTTTTGATAGGGATTATTATGAAGCTTTCGTATTGCAAACGGATGATGACATTGACGATTTCTTCTCATTTTTCAATCTGTCATACGACAAAACAAATCAGATTATAGATATCCATCAGTCTGAGCTGCCCGAACAAAGATTACTCACTTTGATTAATGATTTCGTTGCTCAATATGCAGACTTTCCAGATACTCGCATAATGGCAAATGGAGCAAGAATATGTTACAATCAAGCTTATGGTATAAATACTCGCGATATTGTCGCCATACCTGATGACGTTTTACTTAATTGGCTTGATACAGAATACACTCTTTTCAGGTACATGGAAGAAAAGGTGTATTCTGATATTACCACACAACCATTCCCAAATATTGATACTTTTGTCGCAATGGCAAATGAAGTCCTTAATCGAAGGAAATCAAGAGCAGGAAAATCGTTGGAACATCATTTGGCAGATGTGTTCACACATAATGGGGTAATGTTTGAAGAACAGGTAATTACAGAAGAGAATAAGAAGCCAGACTTTGTTTTTCCCAATGGGATATGCTATCATAATTTTACTTTCCCAAGCGAACTTCTGACAGTGTTAGGAGCAAAAACTACATGTAAAGATCGCTGGCGTCAAGTTTTGAATGAAGCAGACAGAGTGGAAGATAAGTACCTATTCACTTTACAGCAAGGAATTTCATCTAACCAATTAAGGGAAATGCTAGACTACCGCATACATCTAGTAGTTCCCCACAAGTATTTGACAAGTTTTCCAATAGAATATAGAAGTCGAATTTCTGATTTGTCAGCCTTTATTGAAATGGTAAAAGCACGCCAAGATAGGATACCCAAACATTTCATCCTAACTTAATAGAAGAATCTCATGCCCGATGTTCTGACACCCCAACAACGCCATCGCTGCATGTCACGGATACACAGCAAGGCGACGAAGCCGGAAATGGCGGTTAGGAGATGGCTGTGGGCGCACGGTTATAGGTACAGGTTGAATGTGAAAAGCGTTCCGGGCAAACCGGACATTGTGATGCGGAGGTACAGGACGGCAATATTCGTCAACGGCTGTTTCTGGCACGGACACGAAGGATGCAGCAAGTTCGTGATGCCGAAAAGCAACACGGCGTTCTGGCAGGCGAAGATAGAACGGAACAGGGAACGTGACCAAAGGAACTATGACGATCTAATGTGCGCCGGATGGCAAGTGATAGTGATTTGGGAGTGCAATCTGGCAAAGGACAAACAGGAAAACACCATGCAGCAAGTGGCATTAGCATTGAATAGGAAGCTGTTGAAGATTGCAATAATAGATTAGTTCTTATAGGCAATGGCTTTGGTTAGTGCACGCGCAAAACCTAATGCGCCGCACTGCGTGCTTAATGAGTTGAGAATTTTAAAACATGCCTCGGCGGGAGCCGGGGCTTTTTTGTATATAATAACATGAATTGATAGAGGAATGCAGAAAAAGTGTTAACTTTGCGTTTTGATGGCAATAGTGCCGCAAAATGATTAAAAAAGTTAACATTTATGAGACAAAACATTGATTTGGGAGCGGAGACGATAGCGTTCGTCCGCAGTCGTCTAATGGAGGTGGTAGGAGAAAATCCGGAGAACCTCCAGAAAGTAGAATGTAACATGAAGGAGGTGAAGGAGCAGATCTTTCGCCTCTTTTATGATTATCAGGTAGTTCGCGGTTGGCCGCACGTGGCCGATCGAACGGCTGACATTCTTGGAATAGACAGGAAAACAGTCTATCGGAAAACGAAAAAATGATGGTCAGACATTGAATGTGGCATAATGTCACAAGAAACGGCTGAAAAAGCAGTACTTTTGCACTCGCATTCGGAGAAAGCCCGGGTGCGGGTGTGTTGTGAGAAAGAAACAAACAAAAGAAAGTAAGCAAAGAAAAAATAAAAAGAAAGTCCGACCAGTCTATAGCGAAGCTGTAGGAAGCAGGTCGGTCTGCCGAAGATAAAAGATAAAGAGATGGATACACATTTTTTAGATTTTTGGCATCTGTATGCGCCGAAGAAGGAGTATCATAATCGGTTCTTGGCCTGTAAACGGTTGTGGGAGAGTATGGACGAGGCAAAATGCGAGCAGATTTTGAAGGAGCTGGCGCATAAACGCCGCATAGAGCACGAGCCATCGATACACGAGAAGAATCCGTACTTCTACCTGATAGATTGGGAACCTGCACAACCGAAATGGTTGAGTCCCAAGGAAGTAGGATATCTGTTGGCGCAACATGTAGCGTTAGCCGTCTGTCGCAATCCGAAGACGAATTGCTTTGGGACGGTGACGAGAGACGAGGCAGAGGCGTATGGGCTGGAGGTGCATCATTGGATGTGATGGTGACGTTCAGGATGCGAACGAGATGGAAAGGAGAAAGGCATGAAAGTAGAATTGATTATCCCGATAGATATATTGAGGGGGAAGTTGAGAGAGGACGGGTACTATTTTCGGATGTACAAAGGTCAGCAGATAGTACAACGGTGTCCAACGAAATGGAAAGATACGCCGGCGAGGAAGGCGGCGAGAGAGAAATTCGCGGCGACATGGGGGAAGCGATATAAAAAAGTTTAATGTTTAACGTTTAATGTTTAATGTTTAAAGAGTATGGCAAGAGTAACATTTCCAATGGGGATTGAGAAGATCTCAGGAAAAGTGGGAAACGTGTGTTTCCGAACAATGAAATCGACAGGAAAGGTGTACGTAGGACGTATACCGGAAGGAAGAAGGACGAGGCCAAAGGCATCGGAACTGGAGGCTCGCGAGGTATTTGCGAAACGCGCACAGTTGGTTAGCCTGATGCGCAAGATGGGTTCGCGATTGAGTGCCAAACAACTCTGGCAATTAGCAGCGCAGGCAGTATGAGAGCGATGCTGAAGAGTGAATTGGCGACGGCGGCGGGAGTGTCCAGAGCGACCTTCCGCCGTTGGCTGCAGTCCGACGCAGAATATATGCAAGAGCAAGGAGTGATGCCGAGGGCAAAGATGTTACCGCCGAAGGTAGTAAACTATCTTATTGAGAAATATTGCATCGAAATGTAGCGGAAAGGACGAAAAAGCATCAAGAGAAAAGGGGAAACCCATTATCTTTGCACTCGAAATCATAAAAGACAAAAAATGTATTTGAAATATATCCGACAAAAGCGCATGTGTCCTCTGAGGGAGGTGCTGCGCGGAACTCTCTATCGCGTTCACTTTCAGCCCAATGAGAAGGGCGGGTATAACGAAACCAAGACCATCATCGGCGTCGTATATGAGATTGGATCCGCGCCTGCGTTAATCTATCCGGTAGGTGTGCGGGGGAGAAGAGGACGGCTATGCGTGTCGTTCGGACTAGGTGTACGTCAGTCCGTATTGTACCTTATTGATGGTACGGCGCGCGCGACCTTCCTTGAGGAGTTATGCGCGGCATTGGCGCAGCGGGAGGAGGTGCGGATAGAGGTGATGTGACAAAGCAATGCGGGATATTATCCCGCATAATGAACAAAATACTATTAACCATTAAACCAAACTTTAACAACTATGGCAAAGATTAAGCCTATGGCGCTCATCGAGAGTATGAGCAAGAAAGTGTGCGAGCACAGCGATGTGTACTTCCGCACGAACAAGAAGACCGGTGCGGTGTATACCGGGAAGTTGTGTAAC
>JAEEGL011363371.1_pt1 | contig 17433 bp, 12 predicted proteins | sample 9134231 | NCBI WGS metagenome assembly JAEEGL01 (sample SAMN16246548, study PRJNA631951) | gut metagenome | biome: gut microbiome; feature: rumen; material: fiber-attached | host: Bos | place: Iran: Karaj | collected 2018-10
CCGGCGCAGGAATGATCCGGCCTCGAATGATATCATTTCTTTCCTGCTGGACTCTACTCCCGACCCGCCTGCCAGCGTGGATGTCCGTTTTCAGGCATTGTATTCCGACGGGAAACCCGCAGCAGGCCTTCCCCTGACGCTGGATTGGGCGGTAGCCAAGGATTTTGTGACGGATGCGGAGGGCATTTGGGTGTTGGGGTCCATGCTGGAAGGTACAGCGTTCTCCATCCAGGACGCGTCCGGCCGTCGATTCGATTTCACCGTCCAGCCCGGGGTGGATGTCTATGAGGCTGTCTTCCCTTTGTCGGTGGATTATCGGATCCGTGTCGTCAATCAGGAGGACACCCCGAAGCCGGATTATCCGCTTGAGGTCCAGGGTGTGACCCTGCGCTCGGATGCCGAAGCGATGGTCTATCCTGAAAAGGTCTTGCTGGGTCCCTCTACGGAAGTGGAAGTTTCGGATGAAACGGGCCACGTGGAGCATTACCGGTTGGAACGGGAAGGAAACGACTTCACATTCGTGGTCACGGACCATTTCAGCAGTTCGCTGCGGGTCCGGTGTGTTTGGGACGATGGAACGCCGGTGGGCAATTGCCGGGTCCTCGTAGACCAGGAAGAAATGGTTACCGATGAGAACGGTATCCTTCTTCTTTCCGACTTGGCTCCCGACCGTACCATGACAGTCGCACCGGCGGACAATCTCTCTGACAGCCATGTCGTCACGCTGGAACGCGGAGAGAATGAGGTGGAAATCATCCGGGAGAAAGAGAAACCCAAGATGGTCCGGATCCGGATCCGGGATTATGACGGAGTCCCGCTGCCGAAGATCCATGTGCGCCTGAATCTGGCCAAGGGGCCCTATGAGGCGGATACGGATGAGGAAGGTTGCATCTTCCTCCCGGAAACGCTGTTCATGGACAAGGAGAAGGTCCGTTTCAACTTTGATTACGAACGTCCGGATAAGAAGCGGAAGAAGAACTCATGATGGACCAGGTATATCGGGACCTGCTGGAGGACCTGTCAGCTCATCCGGAAAAGTATCCCATGCCGTTGATGCGCCGTCTGACCGGCGAACGCATGGATTCTGCATTTTCGGGTGACGCCGATTCTCCCGCCGGACGTTTCCTCGCGGAGGGGCACACGCTGAAATCGGAGGTGCTGGTCCAGGAAGGGATCCTTCCTGACATTTCCTTCCGTTTTATCCAGCATCTGCGGCATCAGATGCAGCCGGTACTGGTTGCACCTTCCGGTTATAAGGAAGTCTATCTGATCGGCCAGCCGGGTGCCGGCAAGACAGCTGTCTTGTCCGGCATACTGTCCAGTATGTATGAGCGTCAGTGGGCGTATCCGCGTGCCGCCTTGGATGCCGGCCGGTTGGACAAGAGCGCAGAGAACTGCCTGGAACTCATCCGGGGGCTCCGGGATCATTTTTTCCCGGTCCGGGCCGACCACCCTTTCGTCCGGTATAATGTCGCCTTTGCATCGGAACCGAAGACGGGCTGGTCCTTCGTGGACCTTCGCGCGAGGGATATCATGAAACTGACTGAATTCAGTTCAACCCTCCACGGACTCGCATCCATCGATTATACCCTCCAGACTAAAAACCGGAAATGCCTGTTCTTCATCGTCGATACGGAAGCATGGCTGCGGGAAGAGGAGGAGGGAATCGTGGATGAACAGGGCATGTTCCTGGTCAAGGCCTTGACTGTGCTTTCCAATGACGGCCCGAAGATCGACCGTCCTGCGGCCGGTTGCACATTTTCCAAGGTATCCTCCGTGGTGGTCGTCCTGGCAAAGGCCGATTGCTGGGATTCCCGGATTCCTCCCGAAATGAAACGGTACGCGTTCTTCATGCAGAAAATGAAGGAGCGTATGCATCCTTTCGTGAATAATCTGGAAATGTTGCTGCAGAAGTACAAGATCAACCGGAATTATTTCAACATGATGGTTGTCAAGCCATTCTCGTTGGGAAACCCGAAAGTGGGCAATCTGGTCCAGTTTGTACCCACCGATTCGGACAGTTTGTTGCAGTTCCTCATCGAAGACCGTCAGCAACGTTCTTTCTGGGAGCGCCTGTTTTTCTGATTGAATGACCATGAGTGATGTATTGACCTTATCCAATCCTTTCCGGATGCTGGGCGTTTGGGTGAACGGCCGGCAGGCGGATATCGTGAAGAACCTGAACCGGGCGAAAGCCTTCCTGCATGTGGGAAAGACGGTATCTTTTCCGACGGATACCCTCTTGGGATTGCCTGCCCCCCAGCGCACGGAGGATTCCATGATGCAGGCCCAATCTGCGCTGGATCTCCCCAAGGACCGTCTGCGGTTGGCTTTTTTCTGGCTTGGCCAGGAGACACCCGTGGAGAAGATGGCACTGGACCGTCTTGCCGCCGGTGACGCGGCAAGGGCGGAAGAGTTGCTGGAAAAACAGGGTGGATGGGCGTCTGTCCTGGACCTGGCCGTGTTGGCGCTTGTCCGTAACGACCTGGACAAGGCCGTCCGGTCCTATTCCCGTCTCCTGCATGAAGAATCGCTGCGTTCCGCATTCGTCCGTGCGGTCTGCGGTGATGTGTTCGAGATTTCAGAGGCGGATTTGACGGAACTTCTCTGGGGCCGTCTGTCGGATGCCGTGCCCTTCCAGACGCTGCTCCCGTATCTGTCAGGGATGGATGCCACTTTCGTGCGTGAGAAGGCCGTAAGCGGGCATGTCCAACTCATCAAGGCGGAAGTCGCCCAGGCTTCGGGAGTGGATTCATCCGACTATATGGCGAATCGTCTGGCCGGTTTCCGCCTGAAAGAGCAAACGCAGGAACCCCTTCGTCTGATCAAGGAAGCGGTGGGAGAGGATCATCCCGATTACAAGGCTTCGGCCGACTCTGTCGCCCGTCAGGTCCTGCAGTGCAGCATCAATTACTTCAATGGCTCGGAAGCAACATCCGAGGATATCCGTATCGCCATGGACCTGGCGGAGTATGCGCTCAGCATCGCGAACGGGGCCGTCGTGAAGAACCGCTGCCAAATGAATCTGGACACCCTGAAGTCCCGGCAGCGGTCGGCTGCATACCAGCAGGAGATGAGCACGATTTTCTCCCTTCTCAGACCCTATACGGAGGATGGCGGCTATACCGGGTCTTTGAGTGTCGAAGCAGCGGAGAATCTGTTGAATTCTGCCAAACCACTGCTTTCATCCATCAAGAGTAAATCCGGAAGCGAGCAGGAGAATTATGTGGGGGCCTCTTCCGCTGTCGCGAATGTGTGCCTGAACATCCTGGTGGATGTCATCAACAGCTTGCAGAAATATTCCGACAAGCGTTCTATCCATAAGGTCGCCCAAAAGTCGAACGAGTTGGTAGACAGTCTTTTGCAATTGGATATTTCCCAGGATGCCAGGAATCGGCTGACGCAGAACAAGAGTACGCTTCTATCGATCATTTCGAACACGGAGCCCGATTATTCCTGGGTGTGGGAGTCGGTTGCCGGAATCGTTATCCTTTTCCTCATCCATCTTTGCAGTTAGTTTGCCTTGCCATGAAAAGATTGTGTTTTTGTCTAGTCGCACTGCTGTTGCCGGCGCTTTCCATCTCTGCCCAGGTCGATGTTTCCCGGCAGGACCTGATGTCGGATCCTGTTTTCGCTTTCTCTCAGCCGGTTGCATCCAGGCCGCAGATGCCGGATCTGTCGGGCTTGCGCGATACTGTACGTACGCTGCGCCGGGAAGTCGAACAGCTCCAGGGTGAGTTGAGACAAGCGGTAGAGGGCCTGCATCAGGCTCTCGACGAACAGAAAAGGGATTATTCGGAACGGATGGACCTTTCTGAAGCGCAGATTCAGAAACAGAAAGCCGATACGGATTACAGGATTGAGAAAGCAGGCGAGGAGCAAGCTGAGGAAACCGGAAAGGTCAAGGCATTCGGGCTGATATCGATCCTGTCCGTCCTCCTCCTTTCTGCCTTGTGGGCATATCTCCTTCATCGGCGTGGCAAGAGCCGGATCGATTCCTTGAAACAGGAGTCGGAACGCCTGAACGCGGAAATCGTCGAGAGGCTCTCCTCCGAAGCGACCGAGCTGTCGACGATCGCATCTTCTCTTTCGGGCGTTTCTTCCTCTGCGCCCGGACGGGAGGAGGACCATGCCCTGATCCGTTCGCTGGCCGACCGGATTACCTTCATGGAGATGACCCTGTTCAAAATGGATCCCTCTGTCCGTGGATACAAGCATCTGAAGCGTTCCATCGCCCAGATGAAGGACAATCTGGCCGCCAATGGATATGAAATCGTCGAGATGCTGGGAAAACCTTTCCATGAAGGGATGAAGGCAACCGTATCCTTCGAGGATGACGATACCCTCGAGCCTGGTACCCGGATCATCACGAATATCATCAAACCGCAGATCAATTACCGGGGAGAGATGATCCAGGCTTCCCAGATTTCCGTCAGTCAAAATATCTAATACCGAACAGCGATGCTGGTGAAAATGAAATATGGAATTGATCTGGGAACGACCAATTCCGCCATCTGCAAGATGGAGAACGGTGAACCGCTTATCAGGAAGACCGATACTTTGAAGGACACGCTTCCTTCCTGTGTGTCCTTTACCCGCAGACAAGTCATCAAGGTCGGGGATGCCGCCATGAACGACCTTCGGTTGGACAAGGCCCGTTCGACGAAAAGCATGCATTCCGACCAGTCGAACGTGTTCGTGGAATTCAAGCGGACCATGGGGCTCGATACGCAGTATGCCAGTTCGCACATGGGGCGGTCATTCTCTTCGGAGGAACTGTCTGCAGAAGTGCTGAAGACATTGAAGTCCTTCGTGCAGGAAGAGAAAATCGATGCTTGTGTGATTACGATTCCCGCCAAATTCACGCCGGACCAGATTTCCGCCACCAAGCGGGCGGCCGAGCTTGCCGGCATCGAACACTGTGAGCTCCTGCAGGAGCCCATCGCCGCTTCCATTGCCTATGGGCTTTCCGTCAAGGAGAAGGAAGGACGCTGGATGGTCTTCGATTTTGGTGGCGGTACTTTCGACGCCGCCTTGATTCACGTGCAGGACGGTATCATGCAGGTCATCGATACGGAAGGGGATAACTATCTGGGTGGCAAGAATCTCGACTATGCCATCGTGGACACCGTCATCATCCCTTATCTGGAGAAGTCCTATTCGATTTCGGGAATCCTGAGAGATGACCGGAAACGCCAGATTCTCCGGGACGCGATGAAGTATTATGCGGAACAGGCCAAGAACCAGCTTTCGTTCAAATCCCAGGTGGACATCATGTCCCAGCTGGATGAATTCGGAGAGGACGACGAAGGCAATCCAATCGAACTCGACCTGGTCATCACCCAGGCGCAGGTGGAGGCGGCTGTCCGTCCTTTCTTCCAGAAAGCGGTCGATATCACCAAGCGTTTGCTGGAGAGGAACAATCTGACGGACAAGCTGGACAAACTGATCCTGGTCGGCGGCCCGACTTATTCCCCTGTACTCAGACGTCTTCTCCGGGAGCAGGTGACGCCCAACGTGGATACCAGTATCGATCCGATGACGGCTGTGGCCAAGGGTGCCGCCCTGTATGCTGCGGGTATTGACAGCGATGCCTCGCAAACCCTCGATTCCGGAACGGTTGCGCTGGATGTCCAGTACAATGCCAATTCGGTGGAGGACATGGAGTTTGTCACCGTGCGGCTCTTGAAGAAAGAATCCACCGGCGCAGTCCCGGATTCGGTGTATGTGGAGTTTGTCCGTTCCGACAAGGCCTGGTCCAGCGGCAAGGTATTGGTGGATGAAATCGGGGATGTCTTCGAGTGCTCCCTGCTGGAGGGGCGTCCGAATGCGTTCCATCTGGTGGCCTATGACTTGAAGGGGAACGTCATTCCTTGTTTCCCGGAAGAAATCAACATTATCCAGGGGGCCGTGGCAGGGAACGCCATCCTTCCCCGGAACATCGGCATCGAAGTCCGGGACGTCCAGCTTGGAAGGGATGTCTTCGTCCCGATCAAGGGGTTGGAGAAGAACAAGCAATTGCCCGCCGTGGGCGTTCGGAACGGGCTGAAAGTGTCCAAGCAGCTCCGTCCCGGCATGGAAGAGGATCGGCTGGTCATCCCCATCTATATCGGTGAGGATGCAGCGGAAGGAACGAGTGCAATCTACAATGACCATGTGTTCGACGTGGTCATTACCGGTGATGACGTGCCTTCCCTCGTTCCCGAAAACAGTTTTGTCGATATCACCATCAAGATCGACAAATCCCAGCAGATGGCCCTTGAGGCCAGTTTCCCGGTCATCGGAGAGGTGGTGGAGCGCCAGATTGAAGTGAAACCGCGTTCCATGGCGGAGACCGAACGGGAGTTGACGGTCCGTCACGAGGAGGCCCAGTCCAAGATAAGGGCCTTACGCGATACCCCGGCCGTCGGGGCACATGAATTGGTGCGTGCGGAAGGGATGCTCCGCGATATTGAAAGCCGTTTCCAAGGGGAGATCCATTCCGATGACGGTCAGATGCATTTGCTCGCCTCTCTCCGGGAACTGTTCCGGGAAATGGAATCCGTGGAGAAGTCCCATGAATGGGATACCCTGGCTTCCGAGTTGAAGAAAGAGGTCGAACGCCTGGAAAAGGCGGATCGTGATCTGGGGCGGCGCTACGAACCCCAGGTGTCCGAACTCCGCGCCCGTGCCGACGAAGCACTCTCTTCCAGGAACGTCCAGCGCGCCCGTTCCGTCCTCGCCGATGTGGACAGCCTCTATTTTACCGTGACGTACATCTATCAGCTGATGGGCTTTTTCAGACATCATTCCACGAATTTCAATAACTACAAGTGGAAGGACGCGGTCAAGGCCCGCACGCTCCTGAACGAGGGGTTGTCCTTGATTTCTGCCGGCAATCCGGACGAGGAAGAACTCCGGACGATTGCCGTTGATGTTATCGACTTGATGGATATTCCCGTCAGTGAAAAGCCGAAATTGTAATTATGCCGCAATTCGTCAAGAATCAGACCATCGGTCCCTATGTGGTCGCATTTCCGATCAAGGATTCCTACACGGCCGAGACCTATCGGGTAAAGGACTCCAAGGGTAAGAACTATTTTTTGAAGCTGTTTACCCGTCAGGATGGTGCGAGTCTGGAGATCGAGGTCTCTCACCTGTTGGATCATCCGGGACTCAGCCGATGGAAGGATGACGGCCGGATTATGCTTCCTGACGGTTCGGAGCGCCCTTTCATCGTGTATGAGTTCATGAGCGGTGAGACGCTGGCCGAATGCCTGAAGCGCCAGCAGGCAATTCGGCCCGGTCTGGCGCGTGAGCGCTTTATCCCAGTCCTGGAAGGTCTTCGGTTCATGCATCAGCTCCCGGGGACGGTCTTGCACAATGAAGTGACGGCGGAGAATGTCTTCCTGGACCAATCGACGGGGACCCTGCAGCCCAAACTCATCGATTTTGGGCATGTATGCCGCCTGGGAGAGACATCGGATTCCATCTGGTATCCGGGCATCGATCCGTTCAGTCTGGCTCCCGAGGCTTACCACGGTGTCCGTTCCGTCCGGACGGACATCTTTGCAGCGGGGGCCGTCTTTTTCCGGATGCTGTACGGGATGCCTCCCTACTATGTCTCCGGTCTTCAGCATGCCACGCTGGAGGAGACGGAGTCCGTCCTGAAGTATGAATGGGAGCATCCGCTCCGGATCAATGACATGGAAATCCCGGTTCCGGAGAATATGCTGGCGGTTGTCTCGAAGGCGCTGGCCGTGGATCCTGAAGATCGTTTCGACTCTGTGGATGAGTTCTTGTCTGCCTTGAAAGGGGAGTGCAAGGTGGCCGGCCCCCGGCTGAAAAAGCGGGGAGGCGGTTTCGATGATGTAGCCGGGATGAAAGCGTTGAAAGCCCAGCTCCAGTCCGATGTCATCGACATGCTCCATTCCCCGGAATTGGCCGAATCGCTGGGCCTGTCCATTCCTAACGGCTTGCTCTTCTACGGCCCTCCCGGTTGTGGCAAGACTTATTTCGCCGAGAAGTTCGCCGAAGAGCTGGGCTGCGGGTACAAGTATGTGAAATGCTCGGACGTGGCATCGCCCTATATCCACGGAGGCCAGGAAAAGATTGCCGCCTTGTTCGAGGAAGCGCGGAAGAAAGCACCGTTCCTGCTCTTTTTCGATGAGATCGATGCCATGATGGCGGACCGTAGCCGGCATACGAATGTCAGCGAGTCCGGGGAGGTGAACGAATTCCTGGCCCAGTTGAACAATTGCGGGAAGGACGGGGTTATCGTGATCGGTGCGACAAACAAGCCCGATCAGATCGACGAGGCCGCGATGCGTGCCGGCCGTTTCGAGTACCGCTATTACATCCCGCTTCCGGACATGGATACCCGCAAGGAACTCTTCCTCATCCATCTGAAGAAAAGAAGCAAGGATGACGATATCGATTTTGACCGGCTTGCGTCTTTGACGGAAGGTTATATCTCTGCCGATATCACCCTGGTCGTGAATCAGGCTGCCCGGTCCGTTTTCCAGCAGCGGCGCTCGGTCATCGGCCAGGCAGACCTGGAGGATGCGATCCGGCGGATCCGTCCCAGCCTGAGTCCCGAGTCCATCCGTAAGTATGAGGATCTCCGAGACCAGATGAATGGAACCGGGCCCCGCCGGAATAAAATAGGATTTTAACCAAAGACTAGAATCATGAACCAGTCACAACTTTATCTGAAGACGGTTTTCTGTTGCATTGCCTGTGATGGCGAAATCGTTGAAAGCGAGCTGGCCGTGTTATACGAAATCGTACACGAGTCGGAGGATCTGTTCAAGGATGTGGATGTCCATCAGACCCTGGTTGGCTTCCTGGAGGAAATCCGGACAAGGGGCCATGCTTTCCTCAAGGACTATCTGTCCGAATTGACTGAAGCGGACTTGCCGGAAGATGAACAGCTTAAAGTGCTTGACCTCTGTTTCCGCAGCATCGAATCCGATAATAACATCACCCGGGAAGAAATGGGTTTCTTCAAGCAAGTGAGAGCCTGTCTCCCCATCTCCGACGAACGGATTCTCGAAGAGATGCCCGACAAGGAAGATTATCTTCTTCCAGACATCCGCCAGGACGATTATTTTTCATTTGACATCACGTGGAATTCTTTGAGTATCTGACATAATTATGGGAAAATTACTTCATTACAAGCATCGGTTCCGTTATAATGGCCAGCAGCAGTCCTATGATTTCCAGATGAAGCGTCCATTCCCCTGGTGGCTTCTCCTGTTGTTGTTGCTCCTTTTGCTTCTTCTGCTTTTCCTGCTGAAGGATTGCCAGGGCGTGGTTGTTCCTCCGATCGGGAAAGACGGGCCGGAGAAGGAGGTTCCTGTCGTTGTACGCTGTTCCGACGTCGAGGCCAACAACGGTGGGAATGCCCGGGGCAATCATTCCATCGGCGAACATTCTCTGGGGAAACCCGGCGAATTCGTTTTCAAGTATTATACGGATACCGCCCCCGATGTCATCCATGTATATGACGGTACTATCGCCGACTATAAAGCCGGGAAGGCGCCGCTTCTGTTCGTCTATGGGGAAGATGATGAGGCAACGTGTACCACGGACTATCTGGATCCCGGATTCCACCAGACTTTGGAATCTAAAGCCGGTGTCGTGACCGTTGTCGTGGACAATGGTACCAACTGGGGTTATGTGGTCACTTGTCCTAAATAAACGTCGCGAAGTCCCACAAAGAAAGGCGAGCACGTGGGAATGAAGACTGATGCAGCATGACCGAAATGGAGAACGATTGGCAATTGGAACCGGGAACCCTTTTAAAAGGAGGCGAATACAGGATCGTCCGTGTCGTCGGACAGGATGAAGGGACGATTACCTATGAGGGGGAGCAGCTAGGGCCGTATCGTAAAGTCATTGTTCGGGCGTTTATCCGGCCGGACGGCGAGTTGGATGGGGCACCTGTCCCACCCGTTATCGATGTATTTAAGGAGAACGGGACCCTTTTCCATGTTCTTGAGGAGCCAGCGGCGTTGGATCGGGATGACCGTCAGCTATGGGCTACGGAGTTTGGAAAGGAAGTTTTCATCAAGCCCTTTTCGGATTCGACCCCCATTGACGGAAAGACGGAGACGATGCCGACGGACGGCCAGGCGCCGAAATCCGATTTGCGGGACATGCAGAAGAGAAGGAAGCCCGGTCGGCTCGGTCTTTGGCTCAGCCTGACCTTGGGTGCTTTGTCAGTAGCCCTGGCGGTATTGCTGTTAATGGGCCGTCATAAGGGGGTATACATCGATTCCGGGAAGGATAGACTGGTCTATGACCAGATGGTCAGTACATGCCGGGATTCCATCTTGGTGTGGGGGGATTTCAGGGGTACTGTCCCGAAGGATGCGATGGCATTATTGCTGCAAGTCAAGAAATTTGAATCTGTTTACGGCCAGGGTGCTGAAGGTTTTGATGACTCGTACGACCTGGCTTATTTGCTGCTGGAGAAGATGGCAGTGGCGAAGGAAAAGTGGGAAGTCGCCGGTAATGCCCAGCGGTTCATCAATTCGGATCGGGCACGGGAGTGTTACACCCTGGCGCTCGATCTCGCCGATGCGATCAGTACCGTGGAACGGGATGTCCTGGGGATGGAAGTTGTATCACAATAGAGTCCGGGAAAGATGAGACAGAAAGTGTTGTTTGTCCTATTATCGTTGCTATTGGCGGTGCCATTTCCCCTGTCCGCCCAGGTGGACTGCTATTCCAGTACACGTAAACAGGGCATTACCCTCATGGGACAGGGACACTATTCCGAGGCTATCGAGGTTTTCCAAAGTGCGATGTTATGTCCGGACAAACCTGCGAACAACGACTTGCAGGCGAGAATCAATGAGTGCCAGTCGAAGAAACCGGTTCAGGATGCGGAACGGAAAAAGCGGAAGTCGGAGGAAGCACGCCGGGCAGCAGTCAATGCACAAAAAAGGGAAGCGGAGATTGCTGAAAAGGGTTTTATGGACGCGAGGGGGTTGCGATTTGCCAATACAGTGGGGGGGCGGTTCCTGGGGGACACGGACGGACCTTTCTATGAGAACGATATCCGTTTCATCCAGCCCATCCTGTCTTACAGGGGACTGACCGGCGAACCGAAGACGGTCGAACTTTGTGTGAAATTCCTGGATCCGGACGGCTCCCTTTTAGGAGGGACCTCGACGCCGGACGGATATTCATACAAGCAGACCGTCACGGTGTTGCCGGAGTTCAACAGACTGAGCATCGACGGATGGGGGAAACGGGATGCCAGCATCTTTTTCCCGGGTATCCACACGTGTGAGATTTGGTTTGAGGGAAAGAAGCTGATAACCGGGACCTTCACGGTGCTTGAAGAAAAGATTGCGGGCCGGAGTGATTATTTTGCCGTCACGGGCATCTCCTTGGCCAATGTCACGTTCGACAATCGGGTTTTGGACGATTACGGTTCCACATTGTACTCGGACGATCTCCGTTTTTTGAAAGCCAGGATCCGGTATGATTCCGACCGGAGCCGGAAAGTTGACCTGACCTTGAGGATCTGCCATCCGGATGGATCGGAGACGACGGATTCCGATTCTTATTCCCTCCATTCCGGGACGGGGCTGGAGATGGCCTTGCCCGGTCTGGGAGCCAGGAAGATAAGCATCTATGCCCCAGGTAATTACCGTTATGAGATCTGGCTCGATGGAAGGAGGTTGTTTTCCCAATCTTTCTATGTCGTAGAGCCTGACTGGCGGCTGTCCATGGACAGGATGATGGACCAGGCGACGGAAACGTATTCGGACGGCAGCAAGTACAGGGGGGAGCTGTCCGATGACGGGATTGACTGGAACCGGGACGGACTTGGCGTATTCCGTTGGCCGGAAGGGTCTTTTTATTGGGGCGAGTGGTCCCAGGGATACTACGACGGAGAAGGCATCTATCTGGTGGGCCCGACCTATACGATCAAGCATTGTCCGGGCAGTTCCATCTATGTCGGCTCGCATGTCAAGAATGTAAGATCCGGAAAGGGAGCCTGTTACGACTTCGAGGGGAACTTGTTATATGAAGGATTCTTTTCTGAAGGCGTGCCGACCGGTTCCTATCCCTCTGCCGGCGATCCTGGCCGAAAGTTTGAGATCCGGAACGATGGCGGAGGTTATTATGTGGGTGAGACCAGGAACGGGAAGCGGCATGGAAAGGGTGTTTATCTTTCGAATACGGGAGAGGCCTGGTACGGTGATTGGGTGGACGGCGTCCGACAGGGAGAAGGCCTGATGCTGCGTCCGCGTACCATGCATACGGATGATTAACGGTTTTCATATATGGCGACTGTAAAAAAAGGATTTCGTTTCCAAAAGGAGCAATTGGACTATGATTTCAAGTTGAAGCGCAAGTTCCCGTGGTGGATTCTCTTGCTGCTTCTGTTCCCGCTCCTCCTCCTGGTCCGATGCCAAAAGGATCTGACCGTCGAATGTGTCGAGGCGGATACGGGCGCCGCCGTTTGCTATCAGGACGTGACACTGGCGTATACCGACCATTTCATCGTCAAAACCGGTCGATGGTTTTCCGCTGATTCCATCTCTCTGACCCAGCGGACGGATTCGACGGGTATCACGGTCTTTGAGAAGCTCCCTTGCAGCGTTTTCAGTTACGTCTTCCATGCGTTGCAGAAGGGGAAACTGTTTACGGAAGACGAATGCCATGGCGCTACGGAAAAGTTGTTCTGCTTCCATTATTCCCGGCATATCCGCCTGGCTCTGGAACCCCGGCGCGAGGACTTGCGGGTCCGGGTCGTGGATGCGGAAACGGGAGATCCGATTCCGGATGCGGTTGTCTCCTATCTTTATCGCGAACAGGGTACGCCCCGTCTGGATTCCGTGCGCGTGGATGCCGCCGGCGTAGCGACGCTTCCGGGGATGCGTTTCTGTGGACAGATCGATTCACTCATGGCACGCAGCTATGGCTATCATGACGCAGCTCGTGTCGGCGTCCCTTGCCGGGATCTTTTGGTGGAACGGGATTCGACAGACCTCCGTCTTCAGCCAGTCAAGGATCGTTTTACCTTCTTCGTCAAGAATGTTGAGACCAAAGCCCCCATTCCCGATGCTGTCTGTGATGTCGTCTTGACTTTGCCCGGTGCCAGTCACCGCACGGTTTCCCGGCAAGTCCGGACCAGCATTGATGGAAAGGGCATAGCGGTCTATTCCGATGCCCCGATCCTTTCGACGATCGCCATTAAAGCCTCCAAGGTCAATTATCGGGACAGTACGCTTGCGGATGGGCCCAAGGGCCCTTGGCAAGTGGCGGAGTTCATCCGTCAGGATGATGACACCCGGACTGTATGGCTGAAACCGGTACCTTTCCTGCAGGAGTTCGTGAACCTGGACAGCCTGACCCTGAAACCGATACCCGGAGTCAAGAACGAAATTACGGTCACGCATCCGGACGGGACCCGGACGACGATGACGGAGACCAGCAACCGGAACGGGGTTTTCCCCATCACGGCCCGGGAGGATGATCTCGTCGAGGTAGTCTCCACCAAAGGCGGGGAATATCTGGCGAAGCATACCCGCTATCCCAAGTTCAAGGACATCGACGACAAGCGGATCCTGATGCAGCCTGACATGGAGACGTTTACGTTCCGGACGGTGCATGCTGATGACCATTCCTCGCCCGTCCCGGACTGTTCCCTGAAGGTCACCGGAACCATCAGCGGGGCCCTTCCTCCAAGTAGCAGTGGAGATGGCACTTTCAGCGTGACCATGCGGAAGGTGGAGAAACTCAGTATCGTTGCCTCCAAGCCGAAATATAAGACCAATTCTTCGAAAGTCTATAACCGGGATGCCGCCTATCTGGGTGGTCCCCAGGACCGCCGGGACATCCCGATGGAGTGGGATCTGCCTCCTTGCAACGGTGGCGTCCAAGAGGGATATGACGGAACAGGTATCACCACGAAGTCGTATTCGCTGGGGCAGATGTCAGGTTCTGCGGTCATTTGGGTGGATTTCATGTCCATTGGTGATTACCTGACGGTCTATGACGGCACGTCTGCTTCGGGAGTCCCCATCATCGACAGAACTTTTATCAAGTATGAGCGGACGATTCCTTTCTCCTTCACAAAGGGCGCAATCACGGTTGTCGTGGAATCGAGCTCGAAAGGTTATTTCGAGGTCCGTTGTCCATAAGTTGTTATATTTGTCTGGTAAAATAGTTTCATGATACAGTCCAAGGTCTTGTCCGTCTGTCTCCCAGTCGAGAACAGGGACGCCATCCGGCGTTCCTTGGAGGATGCATGTCTCCGACTGGGCTGCACGATGCGGGACTGGCCGGAAGAATCCCTGCTTGGTAGCTGCGCCTTCTTGTTTGTGGAGCCTGACGAGGGAGGTGATGGTGCGCTTCTTGGCAAAGCGAAGGACGAAACGACTGCCGCGGGGCTTCCTTTCGTACGTATCCTTTCCTCTGTCGCCGTTCGTCCTCAGTGGCTCTGCGAGATACTCAGCCCTTATTGCTCCCTGGGGGATGCTTTCGTCTCCAGGCTGTTGCAATCTGATTCCGATGCCGACCGTGATCGGATTGTTCCTTCCGATTCCCCGGTTCCGGAGATCATCACTGAAATGCCGCAAACGGAGGTATCCGGGGGTACGAAGAAGCAGCCGCGGAAAGTTGCTGCAGGCTGGGTTTATTTCCTGGCTGCCCTTTCTGCCGTCTTGCTGTTCTTTCTGGGGCGTTCCCTTGTTGAACTGTCTGATGATGAACAGCTGATTGATCGCCTGTCCGCACGATTGGATACGAAACAGGGTGAATTGGATAAGATGAAAGCGGATTTGGCTTCGCGGGAAGGGATCCTGAACGAGGCAAAGGCATGGAGTCCCATCCTGGTGAAGGACGTACGGGTCGGGAATATCAGCAAGGACGGCTCGATCGAATCGGATTATGGCAAGACGATCTATGCTTCGGACGCCATGTATCTGTCTCCCGAAGTCACCTATCTCAGCTTCACGGATACGCAGGACTCCTTGTATGTGAAGCTTTACCGTCCGGACAGGTCGACTCCGATGAGCAATTCGTCCTCACCCAGGGGGTTCACCTATTCATTTCCCGTCACCCTGGAGGAAGGCAAGAATGCTTCTGTCCGGATGTCGGGATGGGGTTACGAAGAGAAAGGTTATTATGAGGCCGGCGAATACCGGGTTGAGATTTGGACGAAAGACCATCTTCTGTATGTCAAGTTGTTTACGCTTTATTAGACGGTACCTCTGTTTGATTGTTCATTGATCTCTTTATATTATGGCCGTATTCAGAAAAAAATTCCGTTTCCACAGCGACAAGTTGGAATATGATTTCCAGTTGAAGCGTAAGTTTCCCTGGTGGTGGCTTCTTCTGTTGCTCATTCCGTTGGTCCTGCTGATTCCCTTCGGAAAAGATGTGGATGTCAAGGTCGTGGACAAGGCCGGAGCGCCTGTGGAAGCCACGCAGGTGAATCTGTCATACAATGAGTTTACCCCAGGTGTCAAGTTCCGGAATCCAGTTCGGATGGTGCGGGAGACACAGGTGACCGATGTCGACGGAAAGGCGTCTTTCGGAAGGATGCGGTTTTCGCTTTTCTCCCTGTTGTTCCATCCGAAAGAAAAGGTTGACTTGCAGGCCGAAAAGGGGACGCGTACCGGTGGGCGCTCGGTCCGCCTGCATTGGTTTACGAAGATTCCCGTGGTGGTCGTGCTGAACTATCCTCCTTTCCAGATGCAATTCATGAGCTTGGGTGAGGACCTGCCGATACCGGGCGCTCATGCCGACCTGACCTTGTCGAATGGGAAGACCCTTTCCCTGACGGCCGATGCCGACGGAAAGGCCTCTTTCCCGGTGGACGAGCCTGGTCTTGTCATCGAATCGCTGCAGGCGGTAGCAGCCGGCTATGTGGACAAGGAAGAGAAGGACATTGCCGTGGAGGATTGGGAAGGAAAGGTCTTCCCCGTGTGGATGTTTTATCGTATCGACAGTGTCGATATCGTCCTTTGCATCGATGGAACGGGAAGTATGCGCACGTCCCTTTCCGCCATCCGTGCGGGAGCGGCCGACCTTCATACCTCGCTGCAGAATCACTGCCGGTCGAACGGTAAGCTGATAGATACTTTCAGGATCCGTCTGATCTGTTTCGGGGATTATGGCTGCGATGGGAACAGTGCCTTGACCTCGACCGATTTCTTTACCATCCCCGGGGAAGAAAGGGAATACCAATCCGCCTTCGACGATTTGCGTCTGCCCGGCGGGGGAGATACGCCCGAGAGTGGCCTCGAAGCCCTGTCCGTCACCCTGGATTCCCCTTGGAGCAAGGTGGGCTCCGGACGGCGGAGCCAGGTCATCGTTCTCTGGACCAATGCCCCGGCCCATCCGATCCGTACGGTCGGTACGTCGAATCCCATCTATCCGGCCCATGTCCCGAACGATCTGGATGGCTTGAAAGCTAAATGGCAGAACGGAGCCACGGATTCGGATGGAAAATGGATCCGCCACCTGATTCTGATCGCTCCTTCCTCGACTCCATGGTTGGAAATCTCCACGGATTGGGACGGGGTGCTCTTCAGCCTCTTTGACAATTCTGCGTACACGGATTTGGAACCGATGATGGAGAGTATCGCCAAGGCCATGTAAGCATGACTTTGGAAGCAGTTCATCGGTTGTTTTGACGACTGGACCATGACCCATGAAGAAATGATTGTGCAGGCGCACGACAAGCTGTTCGCAGCCCTGCCCGCAGAGATGACCGTCCTGGACAAGGCGCTCATCGAAGATGCTTTCCAACTGGCGAAGGAGGCACATGCCCCGCAGACGCGGGACAGCGGCCTGCCGTATATCCTGCACCCGTTGGCCGTGGCGCTGGTGGTCGTGGAGGAGATGCGGCAGAAGGGAGCCGCAATCGTGGCGGCCGCCCTGCTGCATGATGTCGTGGAGGATACGCCCCACTCCATTGAAGAAATCCGCTCGCGCTTTGGCGCGGACGTCGCCTTCCTGGTGGCTGCGGTTACCAAACCCAACAAGAAGCAGGTGGACAACTTCCAGCACATCCTGGGCTCCGTCAAGGGGGATGTCCGGGTGCTCCTCCTGAAACTCTCCGACCGGCTGCACAATATGCGGACGCTGTCCGGGCTCCGGCCCCAGAAGCAGTGGAAGATCGCTTCCGAGACGCAGTTCTTCTTCGCACCGCTGGCCGGCCGCCTGGGCCTGTACAAGGTCAAGTCCGAACTGGAGAACCTCGCCTTCCAGTTCCTGGACCCCCAGGAATACAAGCGGATCGGGGAACTCCTGGAGGAGGACCGTCAGCGCACGGAAGTCGCGGTGAACACTTTCGTGGACGAATGCCGGAAGTATATCAGCCATGAGATGGGTTGCGACATCGGCTGGGGCGTGCGGTACCGGAAGCCGTATTCGGTCTGGCGGGAGATGCAGGAGCGCCGTTCCGACTTCTATCATGTC
>JAEEGL012027555.1_pt1 | contig 17433 bp, 16 predicted proteins | sample 9134231 | NCBI WGS metagenome assembly JAEEGL01 (sample SAMN16246548, study PRJNA631951) | gut metagenome | biome: gut microbiome; feature: rumen; material: fiber-attached | host: Bos | place: Iran: Karaj | collected 2018-10
CCGTTGCAGTGATGCCTGTAGTGGACAGTATGTCACGGATCATCTTCATGGCCAATTCGTGAGCCGTCATATTGTATGCGCCAAGATATGATGTAACATCCATAAACACCTCATCGATGCTATAGACATGGATATCCTCTGGAGCAATATATTTCAGATAAGTCTCATAGACTTTGGTACTCACCTCCATATAGTGAGCCATTCGTGGCGGTGCAGCGATATAATCAAGTTCAAGGCTGGGATTGGCTTTCAGCTCTGGGTCGTTATACGATTTACCCGTCATCCTCCAGCCAGCAGCCCTTTTGCGCTCGTTGTTGACATCGCGCACTCTCTGAACCACCTCGAACAGTCGCGCACGTCCACCAATGCCGTATGATTTCAGCGATGGAGAAACAGCCAGACAAATAGTTTTCTCCGTCCTAGAAACATCTGCCACGACAAGGTTTGTGGTCAGCGGGTCAAGTCCTCTGTCCACACACTCCACTGAAGCGTAGAACGACTTCAGGTCGATGGCAATATATGTCCGTTGCGACTCTTGCATGTCCTACACATGCTTATTTTGACAAATCAAATAATTTGTATACCGAATAAAATCAATCCAACAATCGTTGGAAAATTATCCATGATGAATTTTTTTGTTTCCTCATGATTAGTTGGAACTAATTCTAAAAATTCTTTTGCAGTAGACGGAAAATGCTTATGTACTTTATAATAAATAACCATTTCCTTAACTGCACTTAATGCAAATGGTATTGCTTGTATTGCCAATGGTACAGGGAAATGATCTCCACCTGCAGTGGTGTTAATTTGCAGCTCCTCCCCTCTGTCTAGGGAGGCTTCAATCTGATCAAGGAAAGTCCTTGAACACATTTCCCAAGCATCTTCATCAATAACTTTTGATACAATTGCTTCTACTTCACCCCAATCTTTTTTAGTAAATTCTTTTTGATTGTCCATAATGAATTGGATTTCTTAATTGCTATTAATAACAAATATAACGGTAATAATGCGAATAATATACTATACCAATTAAAAGTGACATAGTCACATAATTTTATACAACAAAATATACAACTAACAAATAATACTAATAGTGCAAGAATTGAATAGAAATCAAACATTACTAGATATATATCTTCAGTACTTGAATAATTGAATCTCCACTTAACCGTATTCCAACTTGGAAACTTAGAAGAAATCTTCTCTTTATCCTCTTTTTTTAGGAAGGGCCAGATTGGCTTAATGTGCTTTTTTATGTTTTTTTTATGTTCGACATCGTTCATTCTTATATACGCTATATCATATGCGACTTCTTGAAGAACAGACCGATTGTTTCTTGTTGGTATGCTATAGATCTTTGCTCTATCCATGTTTTCAAAATATCTTATAGCACCTATATCTGCATCTAACTCCTTATCAAACTCTACATTACGAATTAACTTTGTGATTATATATGCAATTGATATTATGCCCAATATAGGAATATATATATATGGTAAGCTGCAAAACAAATAACCCAAAAATATCAGCAAACAACCTGTAATACTTAGTATTATAGAATACAACTCATATTTATAGCCGTCATGCCCCATTCCATGACTATATTCATGAGCTACCATTATTGCATGTTGGATTTTATGAGAATCAAAGTTTGAAGGGACAATAATAATATTATAATCTGCAACCGAATTATATGATGTACAATACATTTCATTCCAATTAGTATTGCGCAAAATAATGGTTCTCTTTTCCCTTTTTTTCCATTTGCTATAAGCCTCAATTTGATGATTCAGCTCATATTTTTGACTTTCTGCAATGATATTATTGATTAACCCGTCATTATCGTTATATATCTCAGTTACTTTGCAATCATCAATTAGTTTATATAAATAGGACCTGTATATTCTTACATTAAGCAGATATTCCCGAAGGAAAGCTTCATATATAATACAAAAAGGGAGGATCCATAAAATCTGGGGATGCCAGAAAGCAACCACAACACACAAATAAATATGTCTACATTCCAAAAAAGTGGATGTTAGGTGTGAAAACTTTACTTTTGTGAACGATGTGGTTATTTCCATTTTACAACTATTGTTGATTCATAATACCATCCTAATTCATTCCGTCTAACAAAATAAAAGCGGCCCAATACTTAGGATCATCGTACATGCCCCCACCAAATGTTCTCAAAGATAATTGAGCATTAAACAAGGCCTCCCTTCTAGTTTCTTTCTTTGATAGATTCTTGTAGAACTCTGTCATCAATATTTCAGTAGCTTTGTCATCGACTTTCCATAAACTCATAACAATACTCTTAACGCCTGCACGCTTAAAACCACGTTGAAGTCCGAACACTCCCTCACTAGATGCAATATCTCCTAAACCACTTTGGCATGCTGACAAAACTAAAAGATTTATGTGGCTTAAATCTAAATGCGATATTTCTTCTGCATACAAAACTCCATCTTCAACACCTTTAGGCAAAGATATACGCCGAAGAATATTGTTTACTCCTGCCAGAAGTAAGCCGCTTCTTGTAAGCATCTTTTCTTCATTCACCACAAAGAAATCTTTACTCCTAAATTGCAAATTGATGTTACGGAATAGCTTTTCAACTGTTTTTTTTGTTTTTTGCAGTCTATTAGCATAATAAAATCCATGAGTAGCTATATGAAGGACATCTGAATTACCACCACTCATATTTTTGAATGTAGTTTCAGATGCATTATCGCCATTGAACAATTCACATAAAACATTATGATGATTCATTATTTCATTGATTTGCGAAACTTCTATTTCTGAACCCTTAAGATAAGAAACACCTTTTGCTTTTGCATCTCGTAATTCAAGAGAATCAATATCTATTATTATATCATCATCATTTGGGGTATCATAGTATTTCGTCTGTTGAGCCATAACTGACAATGGCGTATCATAATTAATACCACCAAATAAAGTACATTTTCCAATAGCCTTATTTCTATTTAAAACAATTTCTTTTGTAGAAGATAATCTAAACAAATTAAATCTCGCAGTTAATTCTGTTCCACTATCATCCATCAAATATTCTAATCCAGTATTACATAATTCACCTATTGGTGAGAAATAAATGTTCTCCACATTATCTAGATCATTCTCAAGTGGTTTCCATATTTTAGCATATAACACATCATCTTTATAAGGATTGTCAGGAAAAACAATCTCACCAAGATCAATATAATGCGGAGATGTATATGTATTACGTAACGTCAAAGCAGCATAATGTGATTTTTTACCTTCTGATGGTATTATTATAAATTCTATTGCTATATCATTATCTCCTAGTTTTTCCTTTATAGCCTGCCACCCAATACGGAAATCAATTCTATATTCTTTTTTATGATCCTTTTGATACTGAAGAAACGTTTCGGAGAGGGTGATAAATTCAGCCTTTTCTTCTATGCTTTTATTCTTCTTACCTCGGATGTCAAGAAATCTTTGATATGCGGATACTATTTCAGGGTCATTGCTATTCAATATAATTTCAGAAGTTTTGTTTTCTGCTGCAAGAAGTATACCTTTTGAGAATAGTGCTGCATCATATGCAATTGGAGTTAATGCAGTTGAAGGATGAGATGCTAAATAGGCAGGTATAAAATCAGTAAAGAACAATCCTTCTGTGCTCCAATAAGATGATCTTTCTCTGGCATTTTTCGTTGAAAAGAATCTAAGCGATGCTTCTCTGGCAGATTTGAAACAATCAGGAAGTTCTTTCTCAAGAGATGGCCATTCTTTAGCGTGATAATAATAAAAGACAAGTGACTTCTTAAAATTGGGATCTAATGAGTTATCATTATCTATACATCTCTTCTCATACGAAATTGCTTCATCTGTATTACCGATAAAGAAATTACACATTGCTATGCGGTGTAAAATTTGGACTCTTAAGTCCTCCATTTCATCTAAAACACTTCTGCAAGACAATGCCTCATCTAATGTTTTTAATGCATAGTCGAACTGATTTGTATTACTATAAAAGATGCTTAGATTATATAAGAAATGAATGTATGTCTTGGAACCTGGACGTATTTTGGTTTTAATATCTGTAATTTGACCTCGTAACTTTTCCAAATGAAAGTTATCTTTAAGGATATAATATGTTTCTGCTAATTTGATTAGTGAATACACATGATATAAGGTACCCTGAGCTCCATTTGTTTTGAGCAGATCTATTGAAGAAGAGAAATCTTGCGCAGCTGCTTTGTAATTATAATTATTGAATGACGAAAGTCCTTTCTGATAAAGATGAATCCACTCTGACTCTAATTGGGTAACAGACAATTGCCCAAATACACTCTTTGTACATAGCACAAAGACAAAAAGTAGGATCCATTTATTCATTAGCAGTAGAGTCTCTTTCCGCATTCGAAATTATTATATCAACACAAGTAGAATCGTCCTCTCTATATGAAGATGCAGCTGATTGCATGTGATTTTTGTCAAGGGTTTTATCTGAGTTAGATATTTTATTCTTAAGAAAGACAATGTATTGGTCTGTAATTTTACGAAACGAATTATCCTTCTTCTCAAAAAAATCTTTCAAGCGCCCCTGCCCAGCAGTTTTTATCGTATATAATCGCTTTTCTTTTTCAGAAAGGATTACAATTCTTGCATTATTTTTAAGAGTAATATAATCATCGATATTTAATGCCATACCTGGCTTTGCCACATTTGTTCTGTTAATTAAGATATTTCCTTTAACAGAATAAATCAAAAAGTTTTGGGCTTTACAGGTAGATCCCAAAAGTATACTGAAAATGATTATTAGAAACGTTTTCATATCATCTATTGTTTAAGTGTTGTTAATCCTAATGAGTCTATATATCCGGAATATGGTATATCCAATTTATACCATTGGAGTTTAGTTTTATCAAAAATAGCAGATGACGAACGCCATTTTGACATATCGCAACGTATCCAAACAGTTTTTGTTCCAAAAAATGCTCTATGGCTAACCTTTTGTACACTGGCGGGTATAATTAGATACTCTATGGGACATTCTCCAAAAGCACGATCTCCAATATCTACAACGCCATCCTTAATTGTTACTGCAGAGAGATTCTCACATCCCGCAAAAGCTTCCCTCTTTATTGTCTGAACAGTTGATGGTATTGTGATAGATTTTAAGGAATCGCATCTTGCAAAAGCGCTAACACCAATCTCTTTTACGCCTTCAGGAATATCTATTGTCTCTATTGGAGTATTTCGAAATGCCTCATCACCTATTTTAGTGATAGTACTAGGCAATGTTACTTTTTTTAGTTTAAAAAATCTCTCAAATGCTTTTCTTTTCACTTCAGTAGCGCCATTTGCTATTATAACATGTTCTATACTATTCGAAGCAAAAGCGTAAGGATGAATAGTAGCATCAATAGGCATAGTAACAATCTTCATGTTTTCACAATTGGCAAAAGCTTCTTCTCCAATATATTTTATTGTATTGGGAATTACGAAATTGCCAATTGATGAAAAACGGAATGCTTCTTTAAAAATTGAATCAACGGAATTAGGCAATACAACCTCCTTAAGATTCTTGCACCCTCTAAATGTTTCTGGCCTTATTTTTGTAACACCATTAGGGATTACGATTTTGCTAATACTAGTGCCAGCAAATGCATCTCCTCCTATTTGCTTTATATGAGGAGGAATAATAATAGAAGTTAGAAGTTCGCAACCAGAAAAAAATCCAGTTGGTATAACTTTCATTTTGGAGGTAAATTTAAAAGACTTAAGACATGAATTCTTGAATAAATATCTTGGAAGCGGGATATCTGGAAGATCAACTTTTTGTATAGTTGAAAACGCAAATGCCCCCTCATGTATTTTACTAATAACCTTTCCTAGCTTAACATATTTAACTCCTGGACGGCTATAAAAGTCCTGCAATCTATCTTTATTTTCTGTATTGTCAAAAGCGGATGGAGCAATTTCTGTTATCAAATATAGTTTATTTCCACTCTTTCCTTGAATTTCAATAGCATCTGGTACGGTTACATCACCAGTAGCTTTTGGATCCCATAATGACAATCTTAATTGTCCATATTCAGATTTTTCATCTGGTTCAGATAATATCAGATAGTTGTTTTTTCGAATCTTTATTATTCGATATTTTGAAACTTCTTCTGGGTTACTACTATTAACAGGCATTATCTCTGTTTCAGTTTCATTCACTTTTATTATACTTATATTGGGGGGCGCTTGCTGTTTTTTCTCTACACTCTGCTTATCGTCTTGTATCTTGGCTCCAAACAATCCTCCATATTTAACATTTGTTGTTTGAGGTATATTTATTGAATATAACTTTGTTCCATAAAAAGCATCTGTCTCAATCGTCTCAAGGGTTTCTGGAAGTTTTATGTTGCGTAGCTGTGAATTATAGAATGTTCCCCAGCTAATTACCTTCACTTTTTCCGGTATAACAATATCCTTTATGCCTGAATGAGCAAATGCATATGCTTTTATTACTCTCAGTGATGAGGGCAATTCTAATGAAGAAAGACTGGCACAAAACGCAAAAGCATTCTTACCAATCATTTTAATATTATCTCCTAATGAAAGATTCTGCAGATTAGTACATCCACAGAAAGTAAAATCTTCAATTTTTGCCAAGTTTGTCGGAATATGGCATTCTTTAAGTTTAGAACACTGGAAAAAAGCAGAGTCCCCTAACGAAATAATACCATCCTTAAGCCCCGCTCTTACCAGATCTTTACAATTTGCAAAGGCACAACGACCTATATTTTTCAAATTCGCAGGAAGAATAATTTCCACCAAGGATGTTTCGCTGAATGCATGATTGCCTATGTTTTTAAGATTACCTATAGGAATCGTAACGGAAATAAGTTTGCTTTTACTAAAGGCGTAATTACCGATGAACTCAATACTGGAAGGTAACTTGATTGTTTTGACATTTGCTTTCCTAAAAGCCTGATCATCTATACCAACGACTCTATATGACTCAGCATACTCATCTTCTGAATCTTTAACTATCATCGGTATTTCCATATCTCCTTCATAATCATTATATTCTGAAGGAGCCACACTAACTGTGCCAAATGTAGCAGCACCGTCTGCTTCGGTTATAATTCGATATCGAATATCGTTTCTCTCCAGATATTTGAATTCCTGACTATACAAATGGCCTCCATATAGCAGCAAGACACTTATTATATAAAATATCTTATTCATATTTAATCATCTATCATTATTGAATTATTAAGAAAGTTCCATTTATATTTAGTTTTAAGAGAAGATATTAGTGCTTGATAAATATCTCTTGACTCACACACAAGTGCAATTGAAGCCAAAATTAATGTTCCATCAAATACTATGTCGAATTTAACAAATGAATAATATAAGAACCAACATAAGAAAATCAGCATTGAAGATAGTAGAATAAAGGTCATGACATTTGATTTCTTTAAAAACACCATAAATGGATTTCTTTGGTGATCACAAATGAGAATAAAAACTTTATGCAATATCAGTTCAAAAATATAACATAAAATAAAAGCGAAAATTAAATTAAGCCATAATGGAATCCTATATGTATGCTGGTGTTCAAGCATCATAAGCAGAGTATAGGCTTGAATTTCCAAACCAGATATTTTTCCTAAAGGTGAATTGTGCATATCTGCCTCCTCTCCTATGGTACCTAATAAAACCACATGCCCTTCTATCAAATCTCGCTTTTTCTGGATCTCGTCACACTTCACCACATTAAATTTTGTGTTCTTATAATTAATTAAATATGGCTTGTCATAATCCATTACCAAAGTGCTATCAATTGTCTTTGCAATCATTGCAGGAAAAGACAAACACTTTTTTCCTCTAAAGGAACTAACTGCAAGGCATTCTCTTATAGTAGCTCCTTGCATATTGTCTGTTAGATTCGTATATCCATCGGTAACGCTGATACTATCTGAGAAGAATGACTCTACTACAGAATTGAATGTTTCCTTTTCTGAATTAAAGTCCGTTAGTTTTTTGGCAAAAACAGAAAAATGTTTTACTCTTTCAACAGACTCAATTAAAACAGAGTTACCTATGCTATCATCTTTTACACCTTCAAATATAATATCAATACCCAAGGCTAATGGTTCCTCTTGACCTATTTGGTCTATTAGAAATCCGATATCTTCTCTGCCAGACAATTCTTTCATATCAACTAATGTAATAAGATCGTTACTCTTTACATCTTGTCCAGAATGTTGTATTTCAAAGAAAGTATCGGTTATTGAGAAATTGTTTAAAGCAGTTGCGATAGGATTCAGGAAACTAATATTAAAAACAAATAGGCCAATTATCAATAATTGTGCAAATGTGAGTAGCACAATTAACAAATGGTCTATATGGAACATCCTTTTTAGTATTTCCTTAAAATATATCTTACAAACTTTTCTCATTGTTATCTAAGCATCGTTATATCCCATGTTCCCCTGCTGTATATACTATAATCACTTTTGGGAACATCAATCCCGTTAATTTTAAATTGCTGAATTAAAGCATCTTGACAACGTGAGTTATTAAATAAATTATTAGGAGTTATTCCCATCATATTAATATGAATAGTAAACTCCTGCCCTTTGTTAATATGAAGTCCTATTTGTGGACGATCAATATTATGGGTTGCTTTAATAATGAATGTTGGCATTATCTAATTCCTCTTTTAATTGCATCAGACGCTTGAATTGGATCTTTAATTAACCAATCGATTGTTAATAACGCAGCAGGATATGTCATTTTGTATAATGACATCAGTTCTAATATAGAAAAGCCTTCTGCTTTGAAATCTGATTCAACCTCAGCTTGAATCCATTTTTCTAATAATGGAACAAGTTGGATATCAATATTAGTTAATTCTTCAGCTACTCCATCAGCCTGAATTTGTGTATACTGATGTTTTAATAGCGCTTGTACTATTTGTTCTCTATTCATAATTTTTTATTGTAAGCTGTTAATACATCTTCTGCAAATTTGCGTGCGTCGGCTTCAATAGGCTGCATCCAATATGCCTTGAATCCCCATAATTGAGCATTTTGATAACCATATCGCTCCATGTTTATATGCCAATTAGTAAGATCACCCTTACTGGTATGGGTTTCTCTTTGCTCAAGATTATATGTTTGATAAGAATGACGTCCTTCGTGAATAACAGTATCAAGGACCTCCTTGTAGAATGTAATATTGTTAGATTTAACTAATTCAGAGTTTATAACTATTTTTTCTCCCCCCAAAAAAGTTGTTTGGTGATAACCCATATGGCCTTGCAGTATACCTTTCTCTTCTTTTATCTTTCCTAGATCTTCCACTTTAATTGGGCATGCAGGTCGATGTTCAATCTCTGCAATCTGTTTTTCAAGATTATTCAGCAGATTTACACGTTCAGATAATGAAAGTTTTTGCCACTCGCTAAACTTCAAACCTTCAGTGTCAATCATTAGGTCAGAGATTTTTTCAACCTGTTCCATATCCGTAGGAGCCTCTAAATATTTAGAAGGGATCTTGTCTTTAATTGGCTCTATGATTTCAGCAATCTGGGGATTACTATCCAAGGCTTTAGGGGGCGTACTGTTTTGGAGTTCATCTATTCTTAGAGCTAAACTATCAGGACGCGGTGGGGCAATGCACTCTTTTAGATAGTCTAATTCTTTATTAGACAATTCTGAAACTTCATTCACTTTGGTTCCAGATGATTTCACTCCTTCTAATTCTTCAATCATATGACAGCTTATTTTACCTTTTTTACTTTTATCCAATTTGTGTCCGTAGAAAGGGAACTATTAACGATGCATTGACCTGTGAGCAATTTAGCTATAACTTTACGCTGCTCTTTATTAAGTCCCATAGATTCACTTATAGCTTTACAATCATCCTCAGAAACTAAACGATGAGTGATTTTTAAGTTGGTATTCTTGATCGCATCAGGAATTAATCGTGTAGGCACCTGATCAACCAAGAACAACCCTTCTCCAAATGCTCTAATCTCGGATAACATATTAGAGAACATCATTGCTGATTTATACTGAGGCAACTCTGGGTTGTCACATTTTGACATTACCCGGTGAGCTTCTTCAATTATTGTTAGGTGTTGACATCTATTATCATTAAAATCGATTTCGCCAATTTCTGCTTGGGCTGTACGATATTCATATAGGAATTGTAGAATTAATGCCATAAAGAAACTCTTATCTATGTCATCCCCTACATAAGATAGATTTATTATACAATTTCTACCAAATAACTCTTCCCATGGGGTGGATGATACGACATTCAGCATATCGCCTTTCCAACCTCGTTTAAGGCTATCAATGCGAGTATTAAGACATGCTTTCATGTTTTTTTCTACACGCTCCTCATAGCCTCTGTTATTTATCACATTCTCAACAGAAACACTCATACTATTTAAAGTTGGCGGCATAGTTTCGCCATATACTGGAGTAGTTCCAAGCCAATCTGTTGATTTGTTCTGGTAAATAGTATATATGAGATCTTCCATAAGAACTGGCAAGATATCATACATCGGGAAAGCCGCAGCAAATGTAGATTTTAACCTGTCTATATGTGATAATACATTAGGCTCTTGGTTCTCTTTTAACCAGATTACTTCAAATGGATTCAAATGCAACTGTTTGGGGACAAAACCATTTTTATATTTTTTGCATCCAGGTATGTATATGTCTATTTGACTTTCAGGGTGTTCTTTATTATAATTAATTGCCCAATCGACATATTCCGTCTTGGCTGGTTCTATTACAAGGAATGGAAGACGACCTATTCCATTAAGAATAGCTTGAACCGTGTTTGTTTTTCCTGTCCCATTTATACCAGATAGTAAGGTGTGCTTCGATAATTGTTTAATGGGAATCGAAAAATCAATGTTGGTCTGAGAACCGCCATATAACATTTTGCCCAAACAAATAGTATCATCCACATCGTTTGTCTCTTGTTCATTAAGGCTAAATTCTGGTGAGCTGTCAACTACACTGATACCCGGAACACTTCTCAATGGGAAATTAATGAAATAAGACAATTCCTTTGTAGTAAGAAGAGTTCGCAAATCATTGAAATGATCGCCCAATGGATGCTCAAAATAGTTTCCATCACTTGATTTGACTTTTATAATTGGTGCATCCAAACTTCCTAACGTCTGAGGTACAGAATGATTAATTACATCCTCAATGTGATGGATTCTTATTGGTTCAAATATTGATTCTTGGCCACTTACGATTGATTTGAGCTGCATTGAAGCTCCCTGTAAATCTTGTCTTGTCTCACCTAATAGATATACTCCAACAGACCAACATCCAAGAGCTTTCCCCGATTCAAACCGTTTTGAGTGATAAAACAAATGCTCAGAAACTGCCTCGATCTGTTTATTTACTATATTATTACTTATAGATTTACCATGCGTTTTTCCAACGGTTTCCGTCTTTCCCGTTGTGTTCGTTTCTGAATGACTTTTACCTTTAGTAAATGTTGGGCTAAATTCTGCGAACAAATTAACTCCGGCTATTTCATTAGCTCCAGCTGCAACCGCTATGGCGGTAGTTACAGCTCCTGCCGGTGGGAACATATACGAGGCTAACATAATTCCTGCGCCAACCATTCCCCATTTGCTCTTCTTTGAAGTACTTTCATTTGTACCATCACAAATAGACTTTGATTCACTTAATGCAGTACTCATACTATCAGACATATTTTCAGAAAAGCTGAAAGACTTTAAAGATTCTGCCTGACCATTAAAATCTCGAACCTTATATAAGATTGAATCAATATCTGTTTCTTGAACTGGATCTGCAATCACTATATAGGTGAAGTTCTTTTTTTGCATACCAGACAAAAGAGTATCTAGTGTTGCAGGATAGATTGTTTTATACTGGCTTTCCATTGATGGGATGCCAGTAATTGCATCGATACAATCATATTTTGAACTGATGTCATTTTTTATAGAGTCAATATTGCCTTTTACACGTTGACACTTCATACCTGGCCAAATACCTTTGATGAAATCGTTTAGACTATCCACAAAAGTTGCATCAACAACTTCTTTTACTAAGGAGCGCAATCCAAGATACATCTCATATACACCATTTTCACCATGTACCACAAAAATCAACTGTGTTTTTGTTGGGAGGAAACATGTGGTAAGTATCTTTTGTATTGCAGTAAAACATTTCTCAGCACTGTCATCAATAGGCTTACCTACTTGAGATATTTTTATCCAATATGGAGCAGAAGGCAAATCTCTTCTTTTAGAAAATAGCTCTAGACACAAAGGACTAGAACTCGAAGATATGCCATTAAGATACTTGCGCTCAGAAGTAAAAGACAATGACTGGGCGATACCATTAGCTGCAAGAATCTTTGCAGTTGGTTCGAAACGATCAATTTCTTGTGGTGTCAATGATGTAGCCATACTTATTCTATCGGTATCATAACCTTCTGAAGGTTTGTTTCTATTAATTTCGTGAAATATGTACTAAAAGAATTTGTTACAGAGCTCTTAAAGGTAGTGTTACTCTGTAATTCGGTGTTTATTTTTGTACTAATCTGACTTGTAACTTCATCCTTCTTTTCAAGGATCTCATCAGCTTTATCTTGTCGCTTGGATTCATCAGATCTAAAATACTTATAGATATACCATGGAGCGCATAAGACTCCCCATAAAAATATGCCTAATGCAGCCCATAATATATCAGCCAAAACATTAGAAATAGAATCACATATCTCTGATAGAGTAGAGGACATATCCGATAAACTATCATTTATGGCCCTTAGTTCACCAATTTGTACACTACCAGACGAGGAAATTTCTCGTCCTGGAGCATACCGGCTTATTATTTCATTCATCTGTTTACGGATTTGTTCTGTTGACTCACTCACAAATTGCTGAAGAGTATTATTGACAACAGAAGAAACCTTATTATTCTGGAAATACTTTAAATCTTTCTGGATTGATTCTTTTAACTCATTCTCATCGGTTGTTTTTCCATGTTTTACCCACCACGAGCATGATCTGTCTACTACATCCCAGGCTTCTTTAGTAATATTATCTGCTAATGAACTACGAAGATTTGATAACAACTCTTCATTGTTTATCATAGATGGTAATTTCAATCTCAATTCTTTAACTAAGATTGAAGTTATGGCATCTGTTGCACCTAATAATGCTATTCCTCTAGAAATAGTCAATGATGGGTTATCGTTATCGATTCGCACTTTATCAATGGAAAGTCCAAATGTTTCAGAAATAAGTGGACGAATAAAATTCATTCTTGATGCACCACCAGTGAGAAATACACCATTGATAGTTTTACCGGTTATTTTGGTTTCCTTAAAATCCTTCATGGCCTCCCTTAAATTCTCCATATAATTTGTTGTGGAGGATATCATGTTATTAAGTTCGGCAAGATTGGCAATTCTTAATTTAATGTATGTATCTGCATAATCATCATATGATTCTTGTTCGTCAGAGATGATATTGCCAAGTGGAAAGCCACCAATAGTCTTTGATTCTTCGTTTCTGCTATAAGCATCCTCTTTAAATTTTCTGGCCTTGAACTTTAAAGCATCACGATACTCGGGATATTTCTGAATAAAATCTTTTGCATCTTCATCCTTTAATATCATGTTCTCTAATATCGCAGTGTCGATAATTGAAGCACCTAAATTATAGCCGTAGTCTATCGGCTTGTCGTTATCTGAAAGAAAGGTAAAATCCAATGTACTTGATCCTAAATCAAAAACGATTGCACCTTTCGAGATTTCCTTCGAGAAATTAACGTTTGGACTCTTTGCGTAAAATATAGCAGCTCGTGATTCTGAAGTAAGGCCACCTAATGGTATTCCTGCTTGTATAGCCATCTGCCGATACAACTCTTTAGTTGGCTCTTCTATCCATCCTGATGGTCTGGCAATATATACAATATGGTTCCCTTCTCTTAATTCCTCTTGACTATCCAGGATACGTCCGTAAACGGCTTTCATGTAGTCTATCATTAGCTTTTCCGCATCACCATCAATAGCCTGTGGCTTTTGCTTAAAGCATAATCTGATACCATTATTGTCTGTCATGTGCTCAAATGCTTCATCTCCAATGAGAATACCTTCTTTGACATAACATATTGCAGATGTAATTACTTTTTTCCTAGCCGCCTTGTCTAAATCTATATCCTGAACTTTGGTCTCACGCTGTCCTGCATCCTTATTCCATTCAATGGAACAGATTGCAGCAGAAGTCTCACCATGTCCGAAATCAATTCCGACAACGTATTTATGTTTATTTTTATCTGGAACAACAAGTCTTGCCATAATTATTCGCTTATTATTTTACCGTTTTCAATTTTGAGATTATAGTTCTCCAAACATTCCACTAAAAGACTAATGGCATTCTTTAACTTCACAGGAATACCTTCTACATTAGAACAGTTGTAAACATTTTCTATTTGTTCTAACAGCATAGAATAGTCATTGGTCAAAGATGGCACCTGTCTTTGAGCATAAATATTCTCAACTCGTTTAATTTGCACACGATATGTTTCAATAACGTTGTCGATATTATCACAAATCTTCTCGACAATTCCAGTGAAGATATCTGTATTTAATGGTGTGACAATAGTATTTGTTGACCCACTTTTGGAATTCGTTTTGGCAGAAGGTTTTGATGCTATGTATACAACAATTGCAGTTCCTGCTATTGCACCAGCAACTGCAGCCCATGTGCTGAATAGGCCACCTGCGACAGCACCTGCACCTGCACCTGCAACTGCGATATATGGATTTAATGATAATCCTTCATTTGGAGATTTCGTTGTTTGATCATGCCTGGTTTCACTAGCAGATTTTGCAATTTCTTTTGCAATTTCTTGTTGTGATTGTAAAAGGCGTAAAACAGATTGGAGAACATAGTCTTCTGCTTCCGTTAGATTCTGACGAAATCCGCCCTCGTTCTCAAAGAGTTTTTGTAGACAAGCAGTGACAATGCTTTCAATTTTGGAGGAATCTTTAGGTAAAGATAATCCTTTTAGACTATCTGATAACTCTTGTTTGCTTTCAGCAAAAACAGATTTTAAAGTAACGACATTTTCATTCATAATATTAATAGTTTAATTTGATTTCAATTATGCTCTTACTAGTTCTGTATAATTCACTTCCAAAAGATCCGCTATTTTAAGTAGAGTTTCTATTGTTGGTTGTGATGAATTTGTACACCACTTAGAGACAGTAGCAGGATCCTTACCAAGTTGTTCGGCCAGCCACTTGTTTGTACGCTTTTTCTCAGCAAGCATTACTTTGATTCGATTTATATCCTTATAGTTTGTCATTTTTAGTAGTGATTTTCTGCAAATATAGACAAATAATGCCAAAACACAATGAAATCTCGCAATAAAAATGAAAATAAATTCAATGTTTTAGCATTTTTTCATATTAGCTTTATATTATTAACCAAATATTTGATTAGAAAATATGCTCGAAATAAGTAAATTTTCATAATAATCGTTTGCTAATTAAAAAATAAAGGATAACTTTGCAGCAAAATTTGCATCAAGAGTGGCGATTTTGCCCACCAACCGGCCTAAGATTAATCGTTGGCAACGGTGGTAAAGAGATGCGAGTGATAATGTTTAATTCACTAAAGATTAACGATTATGGAAATCAAGAAGATTGAAAATTGTAACTATGTGATGTTCCCTCGTCTGCAGAGACCAGGGCTAAAGCCACAGTACGTGGAGCAAGATGCTTTCAAAGCAGAGCTGAAACATGTTGAAGGGCAGGGCGACTATTGGCTACTGTACCAGCAAGCCAAGCCTCATTTGGTGGTTCATGTACAATTACCTAAGACGGAGGCTGAGTTTGATAATATCCTTGGGTTTTGTCTAGGAGAGAATCACTGGTGTGATTACATCGAGGGCAACTTGTCTTTCATCTGTGTAATTGCTGGCTTCAATTCCGCAGAACTCACTCCTAAGTATCCAGACTGCATCAAGGAGCGTGTCTATGCCCTTTACGATGCAGTCTATTGGTGGTATGAATATGGTTTAGAGTGCTCAAATTACCTTCTATAAATACCTCAATACGTATAGATGTATTGAAATATTTATATATTACCTTATATATATAATAATGTATTCACGCTAATATGTATTTCCATATTGACGTGAATACGTATTTATAGGCGCCCTTTCTGAAGTTGAAGATAATCCGTAAGTGATTTGCAGTCAGCATAAAACTGGGAATAATCAATAGTCTTACCCTCGTGAATTGATTGCATAGTCTTGACCAAAATACCGCCTAATTCTGTATTGGGCAAGAGACAATAGAGGTTATCATATTCCTTGATTCTTTCAAAAAGAAACTGCCAGTTTGATATCTCGTTGAGAACAACATAGTCAATCTTCCTGGGTATTTTCTTTATTTCATCCGACGGATAGTTCTTTCTTAGAGTCAGATATGCCAAAAGATCCTTGAAGTCCATGAAAACTAAACATGATCGTTTCTGCCGTGCTAAAGTGTTAATTACAACAATAAGCCCTGAGACACCTACAGTTTTGGGGGTTGAAAATTCATTGTTGTCAAAGAATTCCAGCCCGTTATGCAGATTTCTGATTGCAATCCCATGAAAAACATGGTTCATACATTCGAAATCCACACTTGAACAATACTTGGCAGCTACAGACTCATCAAAATTGCAGCCTTGCAGAAGTTGTCTGTCATTTTCGCTAAAAATAGCCTTCTCACGTACTCTGACAGCATGTTTCAGGCATAACCGTTTTCTAAACTCTTTACATTCTTCACTCATTTACCTTCTTCTATGCCTAAAGTTTTGATTATTGATGGCTTCTTCTGTCAAATCAGATAGTTCATTTGCTGTATGACCAAGACGGAAGAAATCAGAAACATCCTTCTCCTGCTTACTGCCACAAAGAGGCAGTTCAATGTTCAGGACGCTCGGACATCCAAGTTCTTGTAGTTCATTCAAGCGATTTGCAGATTCTTTACGGCCAGTATCATCCATGTCATAGAGGATGGCAATATGATTAAACCGCTCCTGAAGAGACGGCAAAAGGTCTTCTGGTACCTTTGCCGTCTCGCTATTTAAACAAATCCTATGAAAACCATGTGATGCCAGACTGAGCACATCCTTCTCACCACCAGTGATGTAGAGTACATCGCCTGATTGCGGCAACTGATTCAGCCCGAATACGTAGGGATGGGGGAGGTGACCGGCATATACGAACCGCATTTGCTGTCCTGGACGGTAAATCTTAACTCCCTTTCCCTCGTTAAATTTATAGCAGAAGAAGGGATGCCCATCTTCATAAATGCTATATGGGGTTCCGTCAGACCGACGGGAATGGAATGCTTTCACACTAACGACTGAGAATTTAG
>JAEEGL012401093.1_pt1 | contig 17433 bp, 15 predicted proteins | sample 9134231 | NCBI WGS metagenome assembly JAEEGL01 (sample SAMN16246548, study PRJNA631951) | gut metagenome | biome: gut microbiome; feature: rumen; material: fiber-attached | host: Bos | place: Iran: Karaj | collected 2018-10
ACCGGCGGTTTTGGAGACCGCTGCTCTACCGTTGAGCCACTCCCCTGTACGCAACGGATAGTAGTTTACAGTTCGGTTTGCAACCTGTCAAGTGTAATGTTATTATGCTTTTTATATTAATAAGTAAGAGGTATTTGATATGAAGCTTACGGTTATCGGAGCAGGTAATATGGGCCGTGCCCTTGTAAGGGGTTTTGTAAACGGCGGTGTACTTAATGCAAGTGATGTTTATGTATATGACATTATCGCTGAAGCTGCTAAGAAGACAGCAGAAGAATTCGGCGTAAATGTTTCTTCAGATCCTAATAATGACGTTAAGAACAGTGATTATGTTCTTATGGCAGTTAAGCCGCAGCACTTTGATGCTACATTGTCCGGACTTAAGGATTCTCTCGGTGAGAACACTATCGTTCTTTCAATTGCAGCAGCAGTAACAACTACAAGAATCGCTGGCATCATCGGCAACAGAAAGCTTGTTAGAATTATGCCTAATACACCCGCACAGGTAGGAAGCGGAGTTTCTGCAATCTGTCCCGTAGGTCTTACAGATGATGAGACAGCATTCGTACAGAAGCTTTTCGAGACGTGCGGTATCGTAGTAGTTTGTGATGAGAATACACTTGATGCCATCGGATGTGTTTCAGGTACAGGCCCCGCTTATGTAATGCTTTTCATCGAAGCCATGAGTGATGCTGCAGTTGCGCTTGGTATTAAGAGAGCAGATGCACTTAAGATTGCAGCAGCTACAGTAGCAGGTTCCGGTAAGCTTTGCCTTGAGACAGGCGTTCATCCCGCAGTTCTTAAGGATCAGGTTACAAGCCCCGCAGGAACTACCATCGAGGGTGTTATGGCACTTGAGGAGAACGGTTTCCGTAATGCAGTTATCAAGTCCGTAACGGCTGCTGCCGAGAAGACACGTAAGATGCAGGGCAAGTAATGCCGGAACTCACTAAAGTAACAATCTATACTGACGGCGCCTGTTCCGGTAATCCCGGCCCCGGCGGTTGGGGTGCGATTCTTTCCGTACCCGGACACAGCCGTGAGATATCAGGCGGTGAAGCGCACACCACTAATAATAGAATGGAGCTCATGGCTGTAATCAAGAGCCTTGAGCTTCTTACGCGTCCTTGTGAAGTAAAGGTCTATTCTGACAGTGCTTATGTTGTTAATGCTTTTAACCAGAACTGGATAGAAGGATGGCAGAAGAAGGGCTGGGTAAACAGTGCCAAGAATCCCGTAGCCAATAAGGATCTGTGGGAAGAGCTTCTTGTGCTTTGTAATAAGCATAAAGTCGAGTTTATCAAGGTCAAGGGCCATGCTGATAACGAGTTTAACAACAGATGCGACGAGCTTGCAGTAAAGCAGTCTCAGAAGTTCGCGAAGGGGTCCTGATGGAAGATAAATATCGTAACCTAATTGAAACAACAGAAGAGTCTGAAGTGATTTTTCACGGAAGAGTTTTTGATACAATTGTTAAGAAAGTAAGCCTGCCGGACGGATCAAAGTCCAAAAGAGAGATAGTTATGCACCACGGCGGCGCATGTGTTCTTCCTGTTGATGATGATCTTAACTGCTATATGGTAAGGCAGTTCAGAAGCCCTTTCGAGGAGATTCTTCTTGAAGTTCCCGCAGGTAAGCTTGAACCCGGAGAAGAGCCTTTGTCCTGTGCGATAAGGGAACTTCATGAGGAGACGGGCTTCGAAGCTGATGAGATAACTGACTTCGGAGCGGAGATTGTATCCCCGGGCTATGACAGTGAAGTGATCTGGCTCTTTTTGGCGAGAGGTCTTAAGCAGTTAGGGCAGAAGCTTGATGAAGGTGAGTTCCTTAATGTCGAGAAGATCCCTCTTAGAACTCTTATTGAAATGTGTGAGAAGGGACAGATCAGGGACAGTAAAACGCAGCTTTGTATCTATAAGGCTGCAAGGAGACTTGGTATTTGAACAGTTTTGAAAGCAAAAGAGAAGTAACAGGCATAGTCCTATTTTTCTGCGCAATCGCGCTTATTCTTTTATATTATCTTCCGAGTGATGTAACAGGCGTTCTCGGAAGTCTTTTCAGGACTGTCGGCGGTGGACTTATCGGTTCTGCAGCTTTCATGATTCCGATATTCATTCTTTATGCTTCCATCGATTTCTTTCTTGAGAAAAGAGAGGGAGTATCTCCGATAAGAATCAGATCAGTAATCATATTCCTTATCTGCTTATCGGCTTTGTTGTCCGTAATCACTATGGACTTCACCTACTTTAAGTCACTTTGTAATTCAGATGTTGATCAGAAATATAAGGCTACTAAGGCTATCGCACTTCTTTGGAAATCCGGTTCTGATGCAACTTTGATAACTCCTATCACGGGTAATAAGCCAATCCCCGGAGGAATCCTTGGCGGTCTTCTTGCTGTTGCTTTGCATACGGTATGCGGAAAGATTACTTCTATCGTTGTACTTATCGGAATTATCGCATCACAGATTATCCTTGTATCACATATTTCTCTTAAGACTACAGTTAAGAAAACTGCAAAGGCCGTGGGTAATGCTGTTAAGCAGACGAGTGCAAGAAGAGCACAGCAGCCTCAGAGAAGACCTATGCCTTCCCAGGCACAAAGGCCGGGACCCGGTATGGCCCCAAATCAGCCTTACGGGGCATCTCCTTTTGTTAATGGTCCTGCCAGAACCGGTCCACAGCCTGTATTCGACAAGACTTCAAATGTATATGATCCTTTTAACCGTTCTTTGCCCGTAGACAGCAAGTCCGGTTTCGCTGATATGTCAGATCCTGCTTTCGGTGCCAATACGGCAGGTGAGCAGGGAATCCTTAATTATGGCGAGAAACGCGTAGTTACGGACAACCAGACACATATAGATGATGCTGATTTCTCTTATGATTCCATGCCGAGAGCAGCAAAGATCAGACAGCAGGGTAAGAAGGTCAATGAACCTGATTTCCTCAAGCCTAATGCTCAGGCTGATTTCTATGATCTTAGCGGCGGCGTATATCCCGGTGATATCGAGTTCAGCGATGACTATAGCCAGAAACCCGGTGCCGGCGGTTATTATAGTCCCGAAGACGATATGCCTTATGAGATAGATGATTCATCCGCTTATGATTATTCTTCTCAGAAGCCTCCGGTAAGAGTACCCCGTATGCCTTTGCCGCACGATCCTTCAAACATCATCGGTAAGCCTTCCGATTCCGATATCGGAATCAATCAGACAAGCGATGACACAGAAGGTTATTCGACTATGGAAGGAAGAATCATCGATACTTCTTCATCCAGAAAGGCGACAAGAGGTTCTTCCATTGAAGTATCATCAAGCTTAGCATCCAAGGAGGGAAGAAAGATCAAGGCTAACGGCTTCAAGAACTATAAGCCTGTTCCGATCAGTTCCCTTGCAAGAGATAAGTCTAACAAGAACACAACTGAGAGTAATGAGAAGTTAAGAGAGAAGGCTGCCGCATTGGAGACTACGCTTTCCACATTCGGTATTACAGATGCTAAGGTAACGAATATTACTCACGGTCCTGCCATCACAAGATTTGAAGTAACGATCGGTCAGGGTATCAAGGTATCCAAGGTAAAGAGCCTTGAAGATGATATCGCTCTTGCGATGGCTGCAACTGCAGTAAGAATCGAAGCTCCGATCCCCGGTAAAAGCGCTATCGGTATCGAGATTCCTAATGAGAAGACATCTGCCGTATATCTCGGCAATGTTCTTGATACAAGAGAATTCAGAGCGTCTACTCCTCTTACTGTAGGTCTTGGCAAAGATATCCCGGGTAAACCTATCTATTGTGATCTCGCTAAGATGCCTCACCTTCTTATCGCAGGTGCTACGGGTTCAGGTAAGTCCGTATGTATAAACTCTATTCTTGTAAGTATCCTTTGTAAGGCATCTCCTAAGCAGGTAAGAATGATCCTTATCGATCCTAAGGTCGTCGAGCTTTCCGTTTATAACGGCATCCCGCACCTTCTCATGCCTGTTGTAAGTGACATGAAGCTCGCTACGGGTGCTCTTAAGTGGGCTGTAGCAGAGATGGAACGAAGATATAAGCTTTTCGCTGAGAAGGAAGTAAGAGACATCGCAGGATACAACATGTGCCTTGAGGGAGATGAGGAAGAGCTTCCTTTGATACTTATCATTATCGATGAGCTTGCTGATCTTATGGCAGTAGCCAAGAATGAAGTCGAGACACAGATTGCAAGACTTGCCGCAATGGCGAGAGCGTGCGGAATGCACATGATCCTTGCGACACAGAGACCGTCAGTAAACGTCATTACCGGTGTTATCAAGAGTAACGTTCCTTCAAGAATCGCTTTCTCGGTAGCTTCCGGTGTCGACAGCAGAACTATCCTCGATTCCATCGGTGCAGAGAAGCTCCTTGGTAAGGGTGACATGCTTTACAATCCGTTAAGTGCTCCGAAGCCTGTAAGAGGTCAGGGTGCATTCGTCTCTGACGGTGAAGTTCAGGCTTCAGTTGATTTCCTAAAGCAGCATTACGGCGCACTTTATGATCCTGATATAAATGAGACAATTAAGAGAATCTCCAACGGAGAGGGTACAGGCAAGACTGAAGGTGTATCGGATTCTTCAGTAAACGGCGATTCAGAGGACGAGCTCTTTACTGCAGCTGTTGAGACCGTGCTTCAGGCAAAGAATGCGAGTGTATCCATTCTTCAGAGAAGACTCGGAGTCGGATACGCAAGAGCAGGCCGACTCATAGATGTCATGGAACAGAGGGGCATTGTCGGACCTTTCGAGGGAAGCAAGCCCAGACGCGTGCTTATCACTGAGACCGAATGGCTTGAGATAAAGGCAAAGGGCGGAAACGACTGATGATATCGGTTACGGCTTCAAAGCTTATTGATTCGCTTAGATCTAAAGGTCTCAAGTGTTCATTTGCCGAGAGTCTTACAGGCGGCATGATAGCATGCGGTATCGTTGATGTTCCCGGTGCTTCCGATGTTTTTGAGGGAAGTATCGTTTCCTATTCCGATGAGTTTAAGATGAATGTGCTTGGTGTTCCTTCCGAGGTGATTAAGACCAAGACAGCGGTCTCTTACGAGTGTGCCGTTAACATGGCTGCGGGTGCTTTGAAGCTTTCAGGAGCAGATATAGCGATTTCCGTAACAGGTTATGCGGGTCCTGGGGACGGCTTCGACGGCACTCCATGCGGTACCGTCTATATAGGTTACGCTGATAAGAATGGCTCCGGAGCCTTCGAAAAGCATTTTTCCGGAAGTCGTGATAATATAAGAACCTCTACACGGGACTTCGCTTATGATCTCGCGTACGACAGGATTTCTGTTCTATGAGTTTTGACAAACCGGAGAAGAAAAGACTTGCAGGCAATAGCATAATCTTATCTACCGTACTTGTTATGGCGGGCCTTGTCCTGTCTAAGGGATCCGGTTTCTTAAGAGATATCTTCGTAGGTATCAAGTTTAGTGAAGGCGTTTACAGAGACAGTTTTACATTGGCATTCTCCGTTCCTGACCTTGTTTATAATCTTCTTATAGGAGGTTCCATTCAGTCAGCAATCACACCTTCGTTATCGGCAGCAATCGCTTCAGGAGAAGAGAAGAAGGGAATAAGAGCAGTAAGCATCTTTATATCTTTCTTCGCGATTCTACTTATCACTGTATGTACTTTCGGAACCATATTCTCTCAACAGATATACAGCATATTCGGTAATTCAGAGCACAATGCCATGACGGTCAGTCTTGCGGCCTCAGCAGCAAAGTGGCTTTTCCCTCAGATAGTATTCATGATGCTCGCAGCATTATGCATTGGTATCCTTAACGCTTACAAGAGATTCGGATCTACTTCATTCGGTCCTACAATCTATAATTTCTGCGTTCTTATGGCGATCATATTCTTTGCCGGAAACAGCCGTTCAGAACTTATGATGACCACATTCGGAATCATGGTTGCGGCTGCAATCTACTTTATGTATCAGGCTGTAGTAGGAAGAGATAAGCTAAAGGCATTCAGTTTTATATGGGCGCCTAAAGATCCTGACTTTATCGCTCTTGTAAGACGTGCTTTGCCGATACTTGTATCTGCGTCGGTCATTCAGATTAACATGCTTATCTTAAATTACTTCGCCATGAAGCTTCCTGACGACGGTAATGTCTATGCATTAAGAAACGCATCAACAACCTGGCAGCTTCCTTACGGAATATTTGCTGTAGCTATCGGTAATGTAATGCTTCCGTCACTAGCTGAGTTTTATGGAAAGAAAGATTATAAGAGCGCTTCGAATCTTCTCGGTTCCAGATTAAAGAGTGCTTTGTTCTTAACGATACCTTCAGCAGGCTTCATGCTCATAATGAATACTGAAGTTATTAAGGCAATATTCCAGTGGGGTCCTGCATATACTAACGAAGATGCTGCAAGAGCAGGTCAGTTCCTGGCAGGTTACTCTATCGCCATAATTACTCATTCTATCGTGTTTATCATGAATCAGGCTTTCTATGCCATAGGTAATACCAGAGTTCCGTTAAGGGCGGGATGCATCGGTCTTGTAACTAACCCGTTATGTTGTATGATCCTTATGCCGAGTATGGGGGCGATGGCGCTTACTCTTTCATATTCGATTACAAGTATTCTCCAGATGACTGTTCTTGCACTCACATACTACAGATATAAAGAACTTCGTCCTCATGGAATGATCATGTTCCTTTTTAAGTCTACGTTAAGCCTTGCTGCTATGTGTGCAGGACTTATAATGCTGGATAATTATCATCCGTTCGAACCTACTAAGATATATTCTTTGGTTGACCTTGCCATTAGAGGCGTTATCGCGTTGTTTATTTACTTTGCATGTTCCTTTATATTTAAGGTTCCTGAGTCCAGAGAGTTCATTGATAAGGTATTCGGTAGATTCAGAAAGTACGAATAATCACCCTTTGTCGATATTTGTCGAAAATTTTGTTCAATTGTCGAATCCAAGCCGTTGACTTTGTAGTATTTTATTCGTAGAATGTTTTCGAAAGTAGTGAACAAATGTTTAGTTTCAATTGGAGGATAATTTCAAATGGCTAAGAATAAAGCATCCAAGCCCCAGGTTACATCTATATCATCAGACGATCAGGACGCACGTAAGAAGGCACTTGAAGCTGCTATGTCTCAGATTGAGAAGCAGTTTGGTAAGGGTTCTGTTATGAGACTCGGTGATCAGCAGCAGACTGACATTGAGACAATCCCTACTGGTGCATTGAGTCTTGATATCGCTTTGGGTGTAGGCGGACTTCCGAGGGGAAGAATCATTGAGATCTATGGACCTGAGTCTTCAGGTAAGACAACAGTTGCTCTTCACTGCGTAGCAGAAGCACAGAAGATGGGTGGTACATGTGCTTTCATCGACGCAGAGCATGCATTGGATCCTAATTACGCATCTATCATCGGAGTTGATGTTGATAATCTTCTCCTTTCACAGCCTGATACAGGTGAGCAGGCCCTTGATATTACTGAGACACTCGTTAGATCCGGCTGCATCGACGTTATCGTTATCGACTCTGTAGCCGCTTTGGTACCGAGAGCCGAGATCGAGGGCGAGATGGGAGATTCCCATGTAGGTCTTCAGGCAAGACTCATGAGCCAGGGACTTCGTAAGCTTACAGGTATCATTGCCAAGTCCGGAACTGTTTGCATCTTCATTAACCAGCTTCGTGAGAAGATCGGCGTTATGTTTGGTAACCCTGAGACAACAACGGGTGGCCGTGCTTTGAAGTTCTACTCTTCTGTAAGACTTGATGTAAGAAAGACGGAGACATTGAAGAATGGTACTGACGTAGTCGGTAACCATGTAAGAGTTAAGATTGTTAAGAATAAGGTTGCTCCTCCGTTCAAGGAGGCAGAGTTCGATATTCTTTATGGTCAGGGTATTTCCAAGGAAGGAAGCATCATTGATCTTGCCGTAGAGAATAACATTATTGATAAGAGTGGTGCATGGTTCGCGTATAAGGGCCAGAAGATCGGTCAGGGCAAGGAGAATGCAAGACAGTATCTTATCGATAATCCTGAGATCAGTGCAGAGATCGAAGAACTCGTAAGAGATTCTTATAAGCCTGCTGACGGAACACAGTTCGTTGATGATGACGATATCGATGCTGATGATGCTACACTCGAGAGTGATGACGATATTCTCGGAATCGACATGTAATGGGGAAGAAGGCAGTCTACAATCTCGATTCTGTTTCTGATGCGGCTACATGCGGAATAAGACATATCGGATTAGGAACAAGTTCCTCCGGCAAGATGCGTGAATATCTGAAGAAGCAGGGCTTCTCAGACAGTGTCGTTAAGGAAGCTGTAGAGGATCTTATCAGAAGAGAATATATTGATGATGAGCGAGCAGGACGTAAAGTCCTGCTTGTCCGTTCCGGAAAGAAACAGGAAAGCCGCATGTATCTGGGTCAACGGCTGTATGCTGCGGGCGTCAGAAGTTCCGTGGCCGATATTCTTCTGTCTGAGGTGGAAGAAGACAGCGTTTTGTGTTTTAATCTTTACTTGAGCGTAAAACCCGAAGTTGACAATGACGACGAGGCTTATGCTGCACGTGACGAGTTATTGAAACTTGCAGCTAAGAGGGGATTTAACCTCGAAGTCGGGAAGTCGGCTTATAATAGGTGGCTTGAGAAGGTTATTAATGATTAATAGAAGTGATATTAGTGTATCCATAGTTGCACTTGGCTGCTCCAAGAATCTTGTTGATGCCGAGTGTATGTCTACGAAGCTTCGCGAAGCCGGATATCAGATTGCTGACAATTCTGATGATTCCGAAGTTGTAATTATCAATACTTGCGGCTTTATCGAATCTGCAAAGAAGGAAGGTATTGATGCTATCCTTCATGCAGGCGACTTGAAGTATGGATTTAACGGATCTCATAAGGTTAAGCATATCATCGTAACAGGATGCCTTTCACAGCGTTATCCTGATGATATTTTGGCTCAGATGCCTGAGGTTGATATCGTCCTCGGAACTTCTGATTACGGAAAGATCGTAGAAGCTGTTGATTCTTTATATGGTATTGATAACAGTCAATTAATTAAGAAGTATGATTGTAATCCAGGCGGAATGGAACACCTTATGTCCAACCGTGATATATCAACTACAGGTTACGCGTGGCTTAAGATAGGAGAGGGATGCCTCAACAGATGTGCGTTCTGCGCTATTCCCATTATCAGAGGCACTTTCGTATCAAGACCGATGGAAGAGATTCTCGAAGAAGCCAAAAGTATTGCTTCTAAGGGATATAAGGAGATTGTACTTACAGCTCAGGATACTACCAATTACGGTATTGAGCTTTATAAGGAAAGAAAGCTTCCCGAGCTTATAGAACAGATATCCGAGATAGAAGGAATTGAAGCCATCCGTGTGCTTTATGGTTATATGGACGGAATCAATGAAGATCTCATTAATGTTATGAAGAATAATCCTAAGGTTGTTCATTATCTCGATATACCGATTCAGCATGGCTGTGACAAGATCTTAAAGGCAATGAGAAGAAGGGATACTGTAGATGTCATCACCAGAAAGCTTGAGATGATTAGAGAACAGATTCCGGATATAGTCTTAAGATCTACAGTTCTTGTAGGTTTCCCTGGAGAGACCGAGGAAGACTTCGAGGAACTTTTAAGTAACCTTAAGAAGTGGAAGTTCGATCGTCTCGGATGTTTTGCATATTCTCCCGAAGAAGATACACCTGCATTTGATATGCCTGATCAGGTTGATGAGGAGACCAAGAAAGAGCGTGTTAAGAAGGTTTATGATCTTCAGTACGATATATCCATGGAATCTTCTGCAAGAAGAGTCGGTTCTGAAGTTACTGTAACTATTGATTCTGTAGCTGATGACGGAATTTTCTATGTAGGAAGAACCTACGGAGAAGCTCCTGATGATGATCCTGTTATCTATGTTGCCGCATCTGAAGAAGAACTTCAGATTGGCGGCAGATATAAGGTTAAGATCGTTGAGAGCCGAGATAGTTTTGATATGACAGGAGTTACCGTATGAATCTGCCTAACAAATTGTCACTGTTACGAATAATTCTTATTCCGGTTACAATGCTCTTCATGTTGCCGATATCCATCTATGGATTTGAGCCGCAGGGTTGGAATGCTTTTATCGCTGAACACGGAATGCTTGTTGCAGCTATCGTGTTTATAGTCGCTTCTTTGACAGATTTCTTCGACGGTCAGATTGCAAGAAGATGCAATATGATCACTGATCTTGGTAAGTTCCTCGATTCTCTTGCAGATAAGATGCTTGTAATCGCTGTACTCATCGCTTTTGTAGCTACAGGAAGAATATCTCCCTGGCTTCTTGCGATAATCGTTCTTCGTGAGTTCATGGTTACTGGAATCAGACTTGTAGCATCCAAGAACGGTGTTGTAATGGCAGCTAAGATGATAGGAAAGATCAAGACAACTACACAGATGATCGCCATTATCTATCTTATGTTCGAGCCTACGATAATGAAGTTCACAGGCGATAACTATGTTGAGTCATTAACGAAGCCTTGTGCTGTATCCATTATCGGAGACGTGCTGTTTGGCATCTGTGTGATCATGACTATTATTTCAGGACTCGACTACCTGCTTAAGAACTTGCAATACTTTAAGGAAGATACAAGTTCGCCTAAGAACGCCTAAAAATAGTATTGACATTTTAGACATGTTACATTAAAAGTAATTTGTAGATTGTGAAAACAATCATTTTTTGGAGGTAATAACAAATGACTAATGAAGAACTTTTTGAGAAGCTTAAGGGCATGATCGTAGATCAGCTTGGCGTTGATGAAGATTCGATCACTATGGAGTCCAGCTTCGTTGATGATCTTAACGCTGATTCCCTTGATATGGTTGAGCTCGTTATGGCAATGGAGCAGGAGTTCGATATCTCTGTACCTGATGAGGTAGCTGAGAAGGTTGGAACTGTTGGAGACGCTGTTGAGTTCATCAAGTCTTCTATCGGCTGATAAAAGTTAACTTAGATCCTAAGGGCTGAATGTTCCGACAAAGTACATTCAGCCTTTTTTATTGAACTAGAGTTTAAAGGTGAATATGGATTACAGTGAATTTGAGAGTAAGTTAGGTTATACCTTTAAGAACAAAGAACTTCTCCAGCTGTCTTTAACTCACACGACTTATGTATTCGAACAGCACGGTCAGCACTACGAGTCTAATCAGAGACTAGAGTATATTGGTGATGCCGTAGCGGATTTGGTAATAGGACGAAAGCTTTACGAATTAAAGCCTGAGGCTTCCGAAGGTTATCTTTCTAAGATCAGATCCATTATCGTGTGTGAAGAGTCTTTTGCACAGGTAGCCAGGAAATTGGGGCTCGGTCAGCTTCTTCTGATGGGTAAGGGAGAAGAGATGACAGGAGGAAGAGATAAGGATTCCACCTTGGCTGACGCCTTTGAGGCAGTTACGGCAGCCGTTTACTTCGATTCAGACTTCGAGACTGTAAGGGAAGTAGTTCTTAGGAATCTCGATGAGATTATCAAGCTTGCTGTTGACGGCAAGATCTTCCTTGACTATAAGAGCAGACTCCTTGAGATTGCTCAGACCAAGAATCATCAGCATAAGATCACTTTCACAGTTACTGATGAAAGAGGTCCTCAGCACGAGCGCGAGTTCGATGTGGAGGTATACGCAGACGAGATTTTCCTTGCCAAGGCTACCGGCCGTTCCAAGAAAGACGCAGAGCAGAAGGGTGCCAAGGCGGCAATCGAAGCTTACGAGAAGATCTTTGTGGTATAATTCTTTGCGATGTATCTGAAAAAGCTTGAATTACAGGGATTCAAATCGTTTCCCGAATATACTCTTATTGAATTTGACCGCGGTATGACCGCCGTTGTAGGCCCTAACGGAAGCGGAAAGTCCAATGTTACGGACGCCGTCAGGTGGGTCTTAGGTGAGCAGAGCGTAAAATCTTTGCGTGGCGGAAAGATGGAAGATGTCATCTTTAACGGAACTTCCGTTAAGAAGGCGATGAATTATGCCGAAGTTACGATGACTCTCGATAATTCGGATAAGTATGTAAATACTGAATATGATGAGATCGAGATCACGAGACGTCTTTACAGATCCGGTGAATCCGAGTATCAGATCAATAAGGTTAACTGTAGACTTAAGGATATTGTTAATCTCTTCTTCGATACGGGTCTTGGTAAAGACGGATATTCAATCGTTGGACAGGGCCGTGTTGATGACATCCTCTCACCGAAGTCTGAGGACAGAAGACGTGTTATCGAGGAAGCTGCAGGTATCACCAAGTTCAAGAACCGTAAGGAAGAAGCTGAGAGAAAGCTTGCTTCCACGGAACAGAATCTCCTTCGTATTGACGACAGATTAAATGAGCTTACTGAACGTGTCGGACCTCTTAAGGAGCAGGCTGAGAAGGCTACTGAGTATCACAAGGCATATGAGCAGCTTAAGGTTGCGGACATCAGCCTTCTTGTAAGAAGGATCAATGATGCAACTGAGGCCATGGGCGATTACGTCAATGTCTTAGGTCAGGTTCAGGAAGAAATCAAGACTCAGGAAGACAGATTCCTTGAGCTTAGAAATTCCAACAGTGACCTCAATAACAGATCCGAAGAACTTGAGACAAAGATCGAGGATAAAAGACAGGAACTTTCTGACCTTACTGAAGAGATGCACGACTTGTCATCTGATATCAAGGTCGATGAGGAGAAGGTATCTTCAATTAAAGCGAAGATTGAGCAGACCGCTTCTGCCGAGAATGACATAAGCGAAGATATCGTTCGCTTGGAGAATGAATATAAGGGTCGTATCGCTAAGGCGGACGAGCTTCTTGATAAGGCTAACGAAGAGAAGAAGAAGACTGAGAAGCTTGAGGAAGACAAGGAAGCACTCCTTGATACTTTCCGTGATTCCGAGAAGGCTTTGTCCGATCTTCGTAAGGTAATCGAAGATAAGCAGGCTGAAATCAATGCTTCCCAGGGTAAGATCAATACGGCCAACGGTCAGATAACGACTCTTAACGACCGCATCAAGGAACTTACAGATAACCGCGAAGCTTCAAGAAAGATCAAGGATGAACTTGAGACTAAGATTACGGAAGCTGAGAAGCTTTGGCGTGAGATGATGGAGAAGGAAGGTGAAGTTACTTCCGATATCCAGGTAAGAAACGATAAGCTTGCTGATCTTAAGAAGGAAGAGGGAACGCTTCTTTCCGATCATGAGGCTCTCACTAGAACTTTCCTTCAGGAAAAGTCCAAGCTTAAGACTTTAAAGGATCTCGAGAGCCGTAAGGAAGGTTATCAGGAGTCCGTAAGAAGACTTCTTGATCATGCGGATTCCAATCCTTCAGTGAAGAAAAAGATGATCGGTGTCTTAGGTGACCTCGTTTCTACTGACAAGAAGTATAACCTTGCCATCGAGATTGCTCTTGCTAATGCAATCCATAACGTAGTTACTAAGACAGAGCAGGATGCGGCAGATCTTATTAATGTCCTCAAGGACAATAAGCTTGGCCGTGTTACATTCCTGCCTATCGAGAATATCAGAGCCAGAAGTCTTGAGAATAGTATCTTAAGAGATGCTGAAAGACAGCACGGCTTCATCGATGTCGCTTCTAATCTTGTTAAGAACGATAAGAGTCTTGATGATATCGTAGCTAATATATTGGGCAAGATCATTATCTGCGAGGATATGGACAGTGCAAGAACAATTGCCAAGGCTATTACATATCAGGCCAAGATAATCACGCTCGACGGTGATTCCATTAATGCCGGAGGATCAATGACCGGTGGTTCCGTAAGACGTGATGCATCGGGTATCCTCGGAAGAGCAGGCGAGATCAAGGAACTTGAGTCGAGCCTTGTTAAGAAGGATCAGGAACTTGCCGTTCTTGAGGCTAAGAGACAGGAAGTAGACACAAAGGTTGGCGATATCGAAAGAGAACTCGCACAGCTTGCTGAGCAGCTTAAGTACTTTAGCGTAGAAAGAGCTAAGGCTGAGTCTGAATATAAGAACTTGGGTCAGAGAAGAACTGAACTTAACGATTCTGTAGCAGAGAGCGAGAAGCAGCTTCACCAGATATCTGTTGATAAGCTCCGCCTCGAGGATGATATCGCTGAGTATTCCCAGATCATCAAGGAACTTGAGAATGAGATCTCCGACTATAAGGAGAATATCGATAAGAACGACGCAGAGACCCGTGAGTTCAATGAGAAGCTCGATAAGATAAGAGAGAAGATCACTGAAGGCAAGACGGCATCAGAGAGAATCCTAGCCGAGCGTAACGGTGTATTGGATCTTGCATCTCACATTAAGGATGAGCTTACACAGAGAAAGAAGAGTCTCGAAGAATCCAAGACTTCACGTAATGAAGACGCAGCCACACTTCAGGCGATTCTTGACGGCATCGAAGGCAAGAAGGCTGTTAAGAACGAGCAGGGCAAGTCATTTGAGACTATGTCTGCCGAGATCAGAAAGCTCACTGAAGAGAAGGAAGAGGTTGATTCCAAGCTTAAGGGCTTCTTTGACAAGAGTGCTGAGGTTAATGATATCCTCACAAGACTTCGTCAGAAGGAGAACGGCATCATCTCAAGAAACGAGAAGCATATTAACGATATCGATGTTTCCAAGAACCGTCTCTGGGAAGACTACGAGGTTACTTACGATAACGTTAAGGATACATACGAACCTACTACAAACATCAATGAGTCCGTTAAACTCATATCAAGCCTTAAGAATAAGATCAAGGCTTTAGGCCCCGTAAACCTTAACTCCATTGAGGAGTACCGTGAGGTTAACGAGAAGTTCGAGTTTATAACGGGCCAGCGTAACGACATCTACAAGGCTAAGACAGACCTTGAGAAGGTAATAAGCGACCTCGTTACGGAGATGAAGGAGCAGTTCCTTAATAACTTCACTACAATAAACGAGAACTTCAAGACAGTATTTACGGATCTGTTTAACGGCGGTAGTGCCGAGATCCTCTTAAGCGATACCGATGACGTTCTTAACTGTGCCATCGAGATCAAGGCACAGCCTCCGGGAAAGAAGCTTCAGAGCTTGACACTTCTGTCAGGTGGTGAGCGCTGCCTTACTGCAATTGCACTGCTTTTCGCTATACTGCAGCTTAGACCGTCGCCTTTTGTTATCCTCGATGAGGTCGAGGCTGCACTTGATGACGTTAACGTAACGCGCTTTACTGACTTCGTGCGCCGCTACACAACGAGGTCACAGTTCATTCTCGTAACACATCGAAAAGGAACTATGGAAGCTTGTGACCGTATGTATGGCGTCACCATGGCGGAGAGAGGTATCTCGAAGATACTTTCCATGAGAATAGGAGATTAAGATGGGTTTATTCGAATCTTTTAAGAAGGGACTTGCCAAGACACGTGATTTCTGGGCAGCAGAGTGGGTTAAGACTACAGCTTCCCACGGCAAGTTCGATCAGGACATGCTCGATGAACTTGAGGAACTTATGGTCAGAGCCGACTGCGGAGTTCCTGCAAGTGAAGATGTAGCCGAATATGTTAAGGAATATATTAAGAAGACGGGTGATGATTCTCACGACGGTGTTATGAATGCCGTTAAGAAAAGAATCGTGGAAATCTTAGGAGAGAAGACTGTCCTTGAGATAGAGCCCGGCAAACTTAACATCATACTTATGGTAGGTGTTAACGGTACAGGTAAGACAACAACTTCCGGTAAGCTTGCACTTAAGTACAAGAGCGAAGGCAAGAAGGTCATTCTTGCAGCTGCAGACACATTCAGAGCTGCTGCAGTAGAACAGCTCAAGGAGTGGGGTGCAAGAACTGAGACCGCCGTTATAGCTCATGAGGAAGGTTCCGATCCTGCTTCAGTTGTATTTGATGCAATCGCAGCTGCCAAGGCAAGAAAGAGCGATGTTCTTATTATCGATACTGCAGGAAGACTTCATAACAAGAAAAACCTTATGGATGAGCTTTCCAAGATCAATAGGATCATCGACAGAGAGGCACCTGATGCCAGGAAGATGTCTATGCTCATCATAGATGCAACTACAGGTCAGAATGCCGTGCTTCAGACTGAAGCATTCTCTGAAGCCGTTAAGCTTGATTATCTTGGTATTACAAAGCTCGACGGTTCCGCCAAGGGCGGAGTTGCTATCGCAGTTTCATACCTTGCGAAGGTTCCTATCGTTCTTGCAGGCTTAGGCGAGGGTGTCGAAGACCTTATGGATTTTGACCCTCAGGCATTTGCAGACGCTCTGATTGACACATAATAGGGCGTGTGATATTATCTCAAAGCTTGCCATGACGCAGAAACAGGGCTTGTCCGCCTTTTCCGCAGTCATCGGTGAATAAATTAATTAACTGGAGGACAGTAAAAATGGCACAGATCAACAAGGCTGAGATCATCAAGGAGTACGCTACGCACGAGGGTGACACAGGTTCACCTGAGGTTCAGATCGCTATCCTTTCTGCAAGAATCAACCTTCTTACAGAGCACCTCAAGATGCACAAGGGTGACCACCACTCAAGAAGAGGACTTCTTATGATGGTTGGTAAGAGAAGAGGACTTCTCGAGTATCTTCAGAAGATCGACATCGAGAGATACAGAGCAATCGTTGCTAAGCTCGGTTTGAGAAAGTAATCTCTACGGACAAGAACTTTATAAGGACCGTCTTATGGACGGTCCTTTTTTATGTCCCAATACTGGTGCTGACACAATATATTGTTATGTTATAATTGATTGATTAGAACATATGGGGGTAAGCATGGCTCGTAAGTCAGATTACGGTAACGACAGTATTACGATGCTCAAGGGCGCAGACAGAGTTAGAAAGCGTCCCGGCGTAATATTCGGTTCAGATGACCTTGAAGGATGTATTCACTCTTTCTTCGAGATCCTTTCAAATTCAATTGACGAGGCCAGAGAAGGTCACGGAAAGCAGATAATAATAACAAGATTTAAGGATGGTTCACTTCAGGTAGAGGACTTCGGAAGAGGTATTCCGCTCGACTTTAACCCGAAGGAGAACAGATATAACTGGGAGCTCGTTTATTGTGAGCTCTATGCAGGTGCCAAGTATGATAACAATGCACTCGGTGATTATGAGTATTCATTGGGCCTTAACGGTCTCGGTGCTTGTGCTACTCAGTATTCATCCGAGTTCTTTGAAGTAACAGTATTCAGAGATAAGACCAAGTATTCACTTTCCTTTAAGAAGGGTGAAGTAGTAGGAGAGCTTGTTAAGGAGCCGTACAGATTCTTGAGAACAGGTACTATCCAGAGATGGAAGCCTGACTCTGAAGTATTTACTGATACAGTTATTCCTTATGAGAGACTTCGCGATATCGTTAAGAAGCAGTCCGTTGTAAACGGCGGTATTGAGTTCGTTCTTAAGGACGAAGTATTGGGAACAGAGGAGTCATTCCTTTGTCCTGACGGTATCACCG
>JAEEGL013038595.1_pt1 | contig 17433 bp, 11 predicted proteins | sample 9134231 | NCBI WGS metagenome assembly JAEEGL01 (sample SAMN16246548, study PRJNA631951) | gut metagenome | biome: gut microbiome; feature: rumen; material: fiber-attached | host: Bos | place: Iran: Karaj | collected 2018-10
GATTCCATAGATGGTTAATTGGAAAACTATAAATACTGGAAATGTTGAAAATAGCATATTATCAAAGTATCATCCAAGTGATGAAGTTGAAATGCTAAAACTATCATACAGTATAGAAAAGCATTTAGCAAGCAAAAAGAGAAAAATAGCCAGCGTTTATTTGTGCATGACAAGCAAAAATAATGCTAACAATATAAATAACAAAGAGATAACCTAAGAGCCTTGGGGAGTGTGAAAAGATTCTAATTACAGATTCTCATGATTTTGCTGAAAATTGTTAAGCACAGATGCAGTATGATTTTGTTCAAACACTGAATATTGCGGCATTTTTGTATATGTGAAAAATTAACGATATATAAGGAATTTTAGAAGAATTTTTTTTATAAGTTGCCAAATGAAAAAAATTAGAGTATAGTTCTGACTTGTATGAAGCAATTCGCTTTATTATAGAAGAAACACATCATTGTATTTGTTCGTGTTATAGATTAAATCTTAAATTGACGGATTATTTATGACTTCGAACTCATCTTTTTACTAAAAATACATTGTAGCACGTGGCTGCAGAAAGGTTATTTAATGGCAGGAAATAAATTACTCATCGTTGAGTCACCAACCAAGGTCAAGGCAATCAAAAAGTTCCTTGGAAGCGGTTATGACGTTGCGGCGAGCAACGGACATGTAAGAGATCTTCCCAAGTCACAGATGGGAATAGATATTGAGCATGGTTATGAGCCAAAATATATAACTATCCGCGGTAAGGGAGACCTTCTGGCAGATCTTCGTAAGAAAGTTAAAAAAGCAGATCACATATATCTCGCAACTGACCCTGACCGTGAAGGTGAGGCTATCAGCTGGCATCTTATATCAGCACTTAAACTTGGAGAGGGCAGCAAGAAGGTATCTCGTGTAACTTTCAACGAGATCACTAAGAATGCTGTTAAGGAAGCATTAAAGCACCCAAGAGATATCGACATGAATCTTGTTGATGCTCAGCAGGCAAGACGTGTCCTTGACCGTATCGTTGGTTATAGCATAAGCCCGCTTCTTTGGAATAAGATCAAGCGTGGTCTTTCTGCAGGCCGTGTTCAGTCAGTAGCACTTCGAATCATCTGCGACAGAGAGGATGAGATAGGTGCTTTCATTCCTAAGGAATATTGGAGCCTTGATGTAAATCTCGGAGTTTCAGGCGAGAAGAAACCTCTCGTTGCCCACTACTATGGTGAAGGTGATGAGAAAAAAGAGATCGCATCCAAAGAAGAGCTTGAAGCACTTATAAAGTCTTTGGAAGGTGCAGATTACAAGATCACACAGATCAAGAAGAGCGAGAGATCAAAGAAAGCTCCGCTTCCATTTACAACATCAACACTTCAGCAGGAAGCTTCCAAGGCGCTTAACTTCAGTACTCAGAAGACAATGCGCGTTGCACAGCAGCTCTATGAAGGAATTGATATTAAGGGTAGTGGTACTGTAGGTTTAATCACATACCTTCGTACCGATTCTACACGTATCTCTGACGAAGCTATCGCAGCAGCATCAGGATATATCGAAGAGAACTTTGGCAAAGAGTACCTTGCAGAAGGCGAAGCTAAAGCTAAGAATGCTCAGAAGATACAGGATGCACACGAAGCTATCCGTCCTACAGATGTAAACAGAACACCTGTAGTAGTTAAGGATTATCTTACAAGAGAGCAGTTCCGTCTCTATCAGCTTATCTGGCGCAGATTCATGGCTTCCCGTATGGCTCCTGCCAAGTACGAGACAACATCAGTTCGTATTGATGCCGGAACTCACCGCTTTACAGTAGCTGCATCCAAGACTGTATTCGACGGTTTCATGAACGTTTATACAGATGATGAAGATAAAATTGAGAAGAACACACTTATGAAAGGCATTGATGAAAAGTCAGTCCTTAAGTTCGAATCATTCGATCCTCAGCAGCACTTCACACAGCCCAAGGCTCACTATACAGAAGCTTCACTTGTACATGATCTTGAGCAGCTTGGAATAGGACGTCCATCTACATATGCTCCTACAATCGGAACAATCCTTGCTCGTCACTATATCTCCAAGGATGGAAAAAATCTTTTCGTAACAGATCTTGGTCTTGCTGTTAATAAAGTTATGAACGACCAGTTCAGCCAGATCGTTAACGTTAACTTTACAGCTAACCTTGAGACACTCCTTGACGGCGTTGCAGAGGGAACAGTTAAGTGGAAGACTATCATCGAGAACTTCTATCCTGATCTTGATGATGCTGTTAAGAAGGCAGAGGTTGAGCTCGAAAAGGTTACTATCGCAGATGAAGAGACAGACGTTGTCTGTGAGAACTGCGGCCGTAACATGGTTATCAAGTATGGCCCTCACGGTAAATTCCTTGCATGTCCAGGATTCCCTGAGTGTCGTAACACAAAGCCTTACTTCGAGAAGATCGGCGTAGAGTGTCCTGAGTGTGGAAAGGACATAGTCATCAAGATGACAAAGAAGGGCAGACGCTATTATGGCTGCCTTGGCTTCCCGGATTGCGAATTCATGTCATGGGCTAAGCCTTCTAAGACAAAATGTCCTACATGCGGCGGCTACATGGTTGAAAAGGGCAACAAGCTTGCCTGTGCTAATCAGGAATGCGGATTTGTAATGGATAAGCCTGAAGAAAATAAAGACTGATAATTTGAATTTGAAAAAGATTTTTAGAAAATGTAGTTCCAGTAATATTGGAACTACATTTTTTTATAAGAAAGAGTGAAAAAACAAAGATAAAAAATCATAAAACAAAGCTTAATACACAAAAATATATTTAAATAGCAGAAAAGTGTTGACAAAAATCGGGGGGGTATTATGATACATCGTGCGTAATGTAATGAAAATACGTTTATTTGAACGTGTGATGTTAAAAAAGAAAGGAACGCGTGAGCAGAATCTCTGAGCACGCAAGGTAATTGTTTTATGAAATGTTTTTATCATGTTGATCGAGATGCTGTTGGAACATGTCAATATTGTGGAAAATCTCTTTGCAGAGAATGTGCTAGTCAGTACTCACCTTTATCTTGTGAAGACTGTCATAGAAAAATGGTTGCAAAGAGCATTAATGAAAGAGAGCAGAGAAAGCAGAAGGCAATTGGTATTTCAACGAAAGAATTAATAAAAATACTAGTTGTTGGAGCAATATTTGCTGCGATTTTTTCATATATAGGTCTTTTTAATAACGAATATGAACCAGTCAAAGGAATAATTTCAGGCATTGTTTTCGGATTTGGATTCCCGTTTGGGTGGAGAGCATTGAAATTTATTCCTTTCTTCTATTCGTTAAGTGCGGATAATTTGTATATAGCATTTTTGCTTAATTTTTTTAAAGTGATTTTGGCTATAATAATAGGAGTGCCTGCAGCAGTTATACAGTTGTTTATTACTATTAGAAATCTCGTAATTGCCAAAAGAATGTAAGGACATGTATTAAAAATGAGAGGTTTTGAGATAACTGATAATAATTTTAATAGCGAATTTAACAGAGCAATGAGTTTCATTGGGAAGAAAGACGAATATTCTTTTAATGAATTCGATGATATTTGTTGCAATATGTTGAATTATATTAATGAGACTGATGATGCTAGTGCCTTAGAACTTATATTTTGGGGATTCTTAGTAGAATCTGAAAAGAATGGTTATAGTATTTATTCAAGAAAAGCTTCTGAAGTTGGTTTTACAGCGGGAAAGGAATTACTTAGACGAAAAATACCAGAAGGTGTTGCTGACCTTGTTGCTTTTACTAGAGATAACCTGTTTTGGATATACTTGAAAGATAGATATTTATATTACATCATGGTTGATGAGTTCTATAAATGTGTGATGGGAAAGTATCCTGATATCTATAAAGATGGATTTAGAAACATTTGTAAGATTATCAAAGGAAAAGATGATAATGGCTATATGGATATGGATTACATTTTCATCACTGCATGGTGTGCTAATTATGGTATTGGTATTTCAGAAGAAGGTACGCAGGTAACAAAAGACGATTATAGAATTTATAAAAAACTTGTAGACATGTACTATACATTTAGGTCATTTGCTGATCAAGAATATGGTTATAAAAGCTATAATCGTCCAAAAGAGGTCAAACTTTATAAAAAGTCTATCGCTAAACCAAAAGGATATAATAAGAAATCAGATGATAGATTCAAAAAAGAGCCAATTTGGGCTGCCATGGCATATGCAACAGCAGAGGCTTCTGGAGATTATTACGGAAGATATAATATAGCAAAAATTCTTGGATATGGTAATGAATGTCAAGGAATAAAATCGAATGAACAAAGGATAATTGATAAAAATAAGCGTATGATAATAAAACGGCTTATAATAAGCTTGATTATTGTAGTCGTTGTATTTGCTTTGGGTTTATATTTCGTTGATAATCCGGCTGATTTTTCATTTATAGGTTCAATAGTTATATTTATTGCGGTTTTTAATTTTTTTACTGGCAAATCATCAATCTGGTACGTCGGACATACATATATAGGTCCTGCCTATTGGTTTGGTGAGCATTAAAAAATGCTAATATATAAAGCCGTAGCGTATTGTTGAATAATAAATTATCTAATGAACTGTAGTCCCAGTTATATTGGAACTACAGTTTTTCTTATTAATTTACAGTTTTAATACTATTGCAAAGGTAATAAATAAGCCCGGCCAGGTCTTTAACAGGGACATCAAAGTTGTTACGGATCCACTCACGAAGGATATTAAGACTTCCATGCATTATGAAAGTAAAGACATATTTTTCGTTATTGGTATTGGATAGTTCTGGTATATTCTTTTTAATATGCTGGGCTATATTATCAAGAAGAGAATTCTGGAAATCTTCGTTTTCGCTCTGACATAAGAGAGTTCCGAAGGTTTCTTTATTTGCTTTAATATATTCAAGTAATGTTTCTATTGATTCTATGGTGTTAAATGCGCCGTCAAGATTATTCAGTGTTTCAAAGGTTTTCTCAAGAGCTTCTTCTTCTACATCATGAAGAAGATCATACTGATCCTGATAATGCAGGTAAAAGGTAGAGCGGCTCATGTCAGAAAACTCGCAGATCTCTTTTATGGATATCTGGGATATGTTTTTTTGAAGCATAAGCTCCATAAGTGATTCTTTTAATATCCTTTTTGTAAGGATCGTTCTTCGATTATTCTTTATCGCCATCGGTAGCTCCTTAATAAACATTTTAGATTTTTAATAATACACAAAATCCCGCGTTTTATCTTAACTGTACATTTATCCTTGGAAATGTATTAAACAATACGTTTTATAAAAAACTGCATGTTGAAAACACTACACGGTGTCTATATTATTACATGCATAACAGTAATAAATCAATCTTAAATTATCAATAATACGTCAAAATAGATTTATGTTACTGCCTGGATAAAGAAGATAGCATGAAAGGCATTAGTAAGAAAGGAGTGCACCATGAACGGATTCATGAAGATGAAAAGATCGATGAAAGTATTTTTAGTAATAGCAGTAATACTTGTGATAATACTGATCAAGATATTAACAGCTCAGTTTTTTTATACAGAGATTGGTTATACGCCGGTACAGACAGACGAGCCTTTTAGAATGGTTCTGTCCGTGAGTCCCTTTACAGAGACTGCTTTTGAAAACGGATACACCTATGAGTACGACGGCAGACAGATCGAGACGATAGAGGACCTTGAAAAGCTCTATATAGAGAAAGGGGCAACAGAAATGTATGTTCGCATTGCAACTAAAAGGCATGTGACAGATGAAGATATTACGGATGGTGAGCCTGACACCAATGCTAATGTCCATACTTTTGACCAGGCCATTGAACTGTGCAAACTTGCAGCCAAGCTTGATATCCCGATAAATCCGGAGGTTATGTGTGCATACACCTACATGGATATGGAGAAGCAGCAGGCTCCAAGATTTGATGAGTATCCTGAGATATATGCTCTTCAAAACGGCAAAGACTGGAGCGAGCTTACTCTTGATGAGATAAATGTTGTTCTTGAAGCATATGCAAAGTTCCTTGCTACACAGATTCTCAGCACAGGCTGCAGAGTAGATAACTGGAATCTTGGTAATGAAGCAAACTTTGGCTTTGCAGGTGTTAGCCTTGGCCTTGAAACAGCAGTAAATCCAAAGCTTGCAGATCAGTCTGATTTTATGAGATACCTGCTTCCTTTATTTAACCCCGGATGGCTTGAGGACAACATATGGAAGTACAACGCCAGCGAATTTGCTGCGGTAAAAAGAGGAATCCTTGCAGCTTACGACGAGCTTTCCATTGATTCATCAGACGTTAAGTTCTCAACTCATATTGCAACAGTTGTAATGACACCTGATGCAAGCGCCAGATATTTTAACTGCATGAAGGCCAATGGCTATGACGTGGATACAGCAGGAATCAGCTTTTATCCAAGCGCACCTTCCATGTATCTTGACTCAATGATCCTTTTTAAGAAAACAGTCATGGCGATCAACAATAAGTGCGGTCTGCCTGTTTTCATAGGCGAATTTTCCTATCCCTCAGGAGAGATGTCAGGAGCATTTGCAGGGTGGAACAAGGTTGTAAACGGCTATCCGAACACAGAAGAAGGACAGGCCGCTATGTACAGAGACGTTGTAGAGTGGGGCAAGACCCACGGAGTTATCGGTATCAGATACTGGGCAGCTGACTATGAAGACTGGGGAACCATGGGCCTTTTTAGCTTTGATAATAAGCACGGAGTACCGAAAGCCGGGCTTCTTCAAAACATGAATTAATTGTAAATCAAAACATATGATTGTAATACCAATGATATATGACAACGTCTAAATGACCATAAAAGAATTAAACATCAAAAGAAATACATAACAGCAAGGAAGGACAATATAATGACTAACAGCAAAAAGAGAATACTTCTTACAGGAGCCGCAGGCGGAATGGGCTTTGAGAGCCTTAGACAGATGGCAGAAGATTGCAAGGACTATGAGATAATCGCACTTGACCTGCCGGGAGAAAGGACTGAGAATAGGCTTTCTGCTTTTAAAGATAACAAACGAGTCAAGGTCATGACAGGAGATCTTACAGATTATGATTTTGTAAAAAAAGCTGTAGAAGGCTGCGATATGGTAATCCACATAGCGGCATTCGTATCCCCCATGGCAGATTATCACCCGGATAAAGCCATGAAGGTTAATCTTGGATCAACCAAAAACTTTATTAAAGCTATATATGAGCTTGGACAGGATAAGACAACCAAATATGTGTCTATAGGAACTGTGGCAGAAACAGGAGACAGAATGCCGCCCATACACTGGGGAAGAGTTGGAGACCCTATAAAACCCAGCATGTTCGATTACTATGCAGTATCCAAGGTGGCTGCTGAAAGATGCGTTATAGAAAGCGGACTTAAGTACTGGGTATCACTGCGGCAGACAGGGATCATGGGACCCGCCATGGCCAAAATACGTGATGCCATACAGTTCCATAACTGCCTGTACAACGTTCTTGAATACGTATCAGATAGAGATAGCGGCCGCGCTATGAGAAATCTTGCAGCTTTCGACTTTGATGGAAGTCTTGATGAAAGCTTCTGGTGTCATATCTACAACATAGGCGGCGGAGAAAGCTGCCGCGTAAGTACCATAGACATGTATAAGGCCATGTATGGCGAGCTTGGCTTTAAGAACCTTGACAGTATAATCGATCCAAAGCTTTATGCAACAAGAAACTTCCATGGCCAGTATTATCTTGATTCTGATAAGCTTGAAGGATATCTTCACTTTAGAAGCGATTCCATGCAGTATTTCTATGATGCCTATCTTAAAGAACTAGGAGCAGCAAAGAGTGCCGGCAAGATCATAACCAAACTCCCCGGCGGTCAGAAACTCATGGGCTCAATAATTAAAAGCACCTTCAAAAAGCTCCTTGATTCAGAACATGGAACCAAACATTTCCTTGATAACAACCTTGAAGACCAGATAGATGCCTACTGGGGCAGCCAAAAGTCCTGGGAAGAGATACTGGATAAAGTTAGCGAAATGGAAGAATTTACTGACTGGGACAAAGTGATCCCTATCGACCATGGCTATGATGAAAGTAAACCTGAATCAGAACTTACACTTGAAGACATGCAAAAAGCCGCCGAATTCAGAGGAGGAAACTGCGATTCTGAAAATATGGAAAAAGGCGACTGGACAACACCACTTGAATTTACCTGTCAGTTTGGTCATCACTTCAAAGGAAGCCCTCGACTAATCCTTGAAGGCGGTCATTTCTGCGATGAGTGTGAGAGAAAGTCATGGAACTATGGGATCAGAGCTAAAAAGGATAAATTCCTCGCCCAGGTTTGGAATCCTCTTCATGACGAGAGTGAAGTTCGTGAATACCCTAAAATAGTCAGTGACCTTGATGTATGAACAATAATTCACGTACACCCATTGCAAAACTCAAATACTTATAATATCAAAAGATTCGAGCACATATAAAACGCAACCAAACCTCAGTGATTTTCTGTGTATGCAATAGCTATATATGTGAGAAATCAAAATGCAAATTTACACATTTTTCCTGTACTCTTTAGGTGTCATGCCATATTTTTTCTTGAATACATTCTGGAAATAGCTTTGGGATGAGAAGCATAAATATTCGCTGATCTCGCTTATGGTGCGGTCAGAATAATGGAGGAGGCTCTTGGCTTCCTCCAACTTTTTGCGTATTATAAACGCGCTAATATTAAACCCAAGCTCACGCTTAAACTTCTTGGATAAGGTGCTGCGCCCCATTTTAAGATGATCAGCGATCTCTTCAACAGATATATCCTGATTGACATGATTGGAGATATATTCAATTGCTTTATATATATCAAGCGACATACCTGCAGGAATCTTGGCTTCCGAGACTCTTTTTGTAAAGTCCATTGCAACAGTTGCATTCAGTAACGTAATAGCCGCAGGATCTGTCATCTTTTCAGCTTCCTGAATATAGGAATCGGACAGAAGATAAGCCGTCTCTTCGTCAAGACCGCCTTCAACGGCTTTTCTTGTGATTATGGCAACGGAACTTATGAAGATATTCTTAGCCTGCCTTAGAGAATCGCCGCCGACTTTTCCTTCATTTATCCTTGGAGTATTCTTGAAAAAGGTCTTAAGACCTTCGATATCGCCTTTTTGGATATAGCCATAATATTCTTTTTCAAAAATATAGGTATTGTGAAAACGCTCGTTCTCTTTCCTGTCAACGAGTTCCTTGGTGTGCTTTTTTCCTATATTCTTTTGAGCCTGATCATCGAAGATATTGAGCCTTGTGGTAAGGTCTATGACTTCGTGGTTAAGTTCCCTGTTAATAAGAGCTAGGATATTAAAAAACTGTGAGTTTGTAAAAAGAGGTGTCTTATAGTAGAAATCTTCAATGTAAGACTTGTATTCTATGGGAAGAGAATATTCTTTTATCATGACATCAATAGTAGTAGATGTGATAGCTATATTGCTCACGGGCCCTACTATTACAGATTCGCCTGTTTTAAAATTTTGGATTATGCCAATATACAGAAATTCGTTAGTAGTCTTATAGCTTACGTGTTCATCGGTATCTGTAAGAAGAGACTTATAGGAAGTAATAAAGTCTATAGGCAGTTCGTTTGGAGGAAAAGCCATGACAAGGTCATCTTTTTTATAATAATGGACCGGTATAAAGGTCGAGTTATAGAGAAGATTCAAAAACTGTGCTGTTTTATTCATGTTCACACCTTTGGAAAAATTAGTATATATAAAAGTGTCTTGTTGCCGATAATTTACTAATATTATTAGTATCACATAATTACAACAAAATTCACATACGTGCAATAATAATACATTCCCTTGCTATAGAATGTCAATCATAAGAGGTCGTTAAATAATTGGTTATTTAAGACCGTGCTTACGGGCAAACCGCGAAGTGCTTCATTCGTGAGTATGACTATATAGCAATCAGAGGAGGATTAAAAATGGGAAAGAAACCGCTTGGACTTGATAAGTTCGGAGTCCAGAAAGTTATGAGAAAAGGAGATTACTTTGCAGACTCTTTAGGACAGTTTGCACTTAACTCCATGTCAGGCCTTGTAGGACAGCTGACTTACTTCTACACAGATAAGGTCGCAATGGCAGCGGGGGCTGTTGCAACAGTTTTTTTCATATGTAAGATCATTGATGCATTTACAGATGTGATCATGGGTCATATAGTTGACCATACTGCGCCCGGCAAAGAGAAATACAGACCCTGGATCTTAAAGATGGCGCTTCCGGCTCTTATTATTCTTATCATGCTCTTTACTGTGCCAAAAGATGCTTCGGATATGGCTAAGATCCTGTATATGTCTGTTACAAACGTACTGCTTACTGCAGTTGTATATACAGCTATCGCGATTCCTTATACATCTCTTCAGGTTGTCAGAACTAACAGCCAGGAAGAAAGGGGTAACATGGGTATATGGAGAGCGGCAGCAGGTTATGTATCAGGTATGCTCATCGCTGTTGGTATCATCCCCCTTACTAATGCACTTGGTGGTGATCAGGCAGCATGGATCAAGTTTGGTGTTGGCTTTGGACTTATGGTTGTACTTGCACTTCTTATCTGCTACAAGAGGGCAAAAGAGTGTGCTGTTGAAACAGGTAAAGAAGCTGAAGTCAAAAACGAGCAGGATGATGAGGAACCGGTTCCTTTCAAGGTGGCGCTTGGAAATCTGTTCCATAACAAGTACTGGGTCATGATCCTTGTAATGGGAGTTATGTCTCAGATGTCATATGGTATCAGCGGTTCATCAGGAGCTTATTACTGTAAGCTCATCTATGGCAATGATAACCTTACAGGTATCCTTGGAGCAGTTGGTATGATCCCTACACTTCTTGGCTTTATCCTTGTAGGACCTATGATCAAAAAGCTCGGTGTAACAGGTACACTTAAAGTATCATTTTTTATCGGAATGGTAACAACAGCACTTCGACTTATAAATCCCGCAAACTTTGTGTACAACACGGTTTTGGGCGCATTTGCAACATTTTCAAATATTCCTATGATGTGCCTTATAGGGGTTATGACAGCTATGGCTATCGATTATAATGAATATAAGTATGGCAAGAAGATGGTAGGAACAAGTAATGCAGCAAGCGGATTCGGCGGCAAAGTAGGAACTGGTCTTGGAGCTTCACTTGTTGGATGGTGCCTTGCAGCTGCACATTATGACGGACTTGCAGAAGTGGCAACTCCTGCAGTTAGACAGGCAGTATTTGCATTTGGTATATATATTCCGCTTATCCTGTTTGTAATAATGTTCATTATAACTCTTCGCTTTGATCTTGAAGCTAAGCTTCCTGCAATGAGAGAAGAGGTCGCTAAGAGAAAGTCGGATAATAAGACAGAATAAAAAAGACAAAATAAAAAAAGACAGAATAAAAAAGGCTTAATAAACTGTCAGCTCTAATTATATCGAGGCGGTGAAATTCCGCCTCAACTTTTAGTTTCGCATAAAGGGAGGATCATGATATGCAGCAATATGAAACAGAACACCTGAATATGGTTTTGGGAAGCGCGGCAGAGTGCACGGTATTACTTAAAACAAATGGAAAATTCCCTATATCAGGACCTTGCAAGATTGCTGCATATGGATCTGGTATGCGCTATACAGTAATGGGCGGAACAGGATCGGGAGAAGTAAATACAAGATTTGCTCATACAATTGAACAAGGCCTTGAGAATGCCGGATTTGAGATCACCACTAAAAGCTGGCTTTCAGAGTATGACCTTGTAAGGAAGGCGTCAAAGAAAGAATTCTATAAGGAACTTAAGAAAGAAGCCAGGCAAAAACATGAAAATCCCATTATGTACATGATGGGAAAAGAGTTTACTGAGCGCGACCATGACCTTGCTCTTTTAGAAAAGAATGAGGATGTCTGCATATATGTCCTTTCCCGTAATTCAGGAGAAGGTAGCGATCGTAAGGCGGCTGAGGGAGACGTGCTTCTTACAAAGTCTGAAGTAAGAGATATAACCTCGCTTAATAAGCTCTACGACAAATTCATGCTGGTCCTTAATGTCGGGGGAGTAGTTGATCTTACGCCTGTAATGGAAGTATCCAATATACTTATTCTTTCGCAGCTTTGCTCTGATATGGGAAGAGTCCTTGCAGATATTCTTACGGGAAAGCAGAATCCGTCAGGTAAGCTGTCAACTACCTGGGCTTCGTATGATGAATATTCGCATGAAGGGACTTTTGGCGATTTTAATGACAATGAGTATAGAGAAGGTATATTTGTTGGGTATAGATATTTTGATACATTTAACAAAAAAGCTCTTTTCCCGTTCGGATATGGACTTTCATATACAAAATTTGATATTAAGGCGGGAGAAGTATCTGCAAACGGGAGCGAATTTACAGTAAAAGCTCTTGTAAGAAATGAGGGACTATTCAGGGGTAAGGAAGTCGTTCAGGTATATGTGTCTCTTCCAGAAGGCAGGCTTTCAAAGGCATATCAGGAGCTTGCAGGCTTTGCAAAGACTAAAGAGCTGAATCCGTCTGAAAGCGAGGAAGTTACGATCAGCTTTGATCTTAAGGATCTGTCTTCCTATGACGAGGAGAGTGCGTCTTACATTCTGGAAAAAGGGGATTATGTAATAAGGGTTGGTAACAGCAGCGCAAGCACTGGGGTTGCCTGCATAGCTACTATGGATGATACGGTAACTATTCGAAGGACTAAGAATGTTCTTGGGGATCCGGGATTTAGGGATATTGAGGCGCCTTGTAATGAGAAAAACAGGGGAGAAAGCAAGGCGGAAGATAATAAGAACTATCAAAACGAAACAGAAGAATGTAAGTCAGATGAATATAGGGAATATAAAGGAAAAGAAAAAAATTCAGAAAACGAGTTAGACGGAACAGATATCAAAAGAATCAGGATTGATATAAATAGTATAACCTGTGAAGATGTCGATTATGCTAGCGATAACGACGCGATTGATATAGATCCTCGTATCAAAACTCTTTCTGATGAAGAACTGTGTTTTATGGGAATAGGCGGCTTTAACCCAAATGCAAAAGGCTTGTCTATTATCGGCAATGCAGCAACCCACGTTGCAGGGGCAGCAGGCGAGACTACGTCGCAGCTTACATATAAGGGAATAAAGCCGCTTGTAATGGCGGATGGCCCTGCGGGACTGAGACTTTCACTTGAATATTATGAGGATGAGAAAGGCGCACACGGGGTTAATGGCACAGGAATGATCCCTGAGAGCATGCAGGAGATAATGGGACCTGTTGCCATGTTTATAGCAAAGCTTTTTGTAGGAGGAAATAAGGCTCCTAAGAATACTGTCTTCAAAGAGCATGCAGCTACAAGGATTCCGATTGGTACAGCAATTGCCCAGAGTTTTAACTTAGAGCTTGCAAAGAGTTTTGGAGATATCGTGGGCGACGAGATGGAGCGTATGGGGGTAAATCTGTGGCTGGCACCTGCTCTTAATATTCACAGAAGTATTCTTTGCGGAAGGAATTTTGAGTACTATTCAGAAGATCCGCTTGTTTCAGGTCTTATGGCAGCAGCTATTACAAGAGGCGTTCAGAAACACAAAGGATGCGGCACTACGATCAAGCACTATGCGGCTAACAATGCTGAAACCAACCGTTACTGCAATAACTCGCACGTAAGTGAGAGAGCTATGCGAGAAATATACCTTCGAGGCTTTGAAATCTGCATAAGAAAATCTCAGCCTCATGCACTTATGACAAGTTATAACCTTTTAAATGGTATACATACCGCTGAGCACAGGGGGCTTATAGAAGACATACTTAGACGTGAATTTGGATTTGAAGGAATCGTTATGACAGACTGGGTTATGACGGTTATGGATAGTAAGAAGTCAATCTACAGAAATTCTCTGTCTAATGAAGTTGCAAAGGCCGGAGGCGACCTCTTTATGCCGGGGGGCAAAAAAGACTATGAAAATGTGCTGAAAGCTCTTAAGGAGGGTTCACTGAAAAGGCGCCAGCTGGAGATCAATGCAACAAGAGTTGCAAGAATGTGCGATAAGCTGGCTTGAGAAAGGCAGATAAAAAGAATATCTGAAAAGCTGATATGAGACAGATGGTTAAGAAAAGAAACCATTTAAGTTTGATATTAGAAAATTCAGTAGATAGATGCATATCGAAATTAGGCATAAATGTAAAAATGGAGAGACCGTAATGTTAGAAATCTATGATATACGAATTGAATATGACAAACATCCTGTAGGATTGGCTGTTAAGAATCCCAGATTTTCCTGGAAGCTTAGATCTGATAAAAATAACACTATGCAAAAGAGCTATCAGATCATCGTGACTAATACTGATACAAACAGTGTTGTATGGGATAGCGGTGCTATTGAATCTGATGCATCGATCCATGTAGGGTATGCAGGCGATGATCTTTGCGATGAAACGGAGTACAAGGTAGAAGCTGTAGTCTATGATAACCATGGAGATATGGCTAAGGCAGAAAGCTTTTTTGTCACAGGAATATTTGATGTAGAAAGTTTTTCTGCGCAGATGATCACTCACGATTTTGATGCGGATAACACATCAGTTCCGATATTCTATAAGTCTTTTCACATAGGTAAGAAGGTAAAAAGAGCCTTCGCCTACGTTACAAGCCGCGGCGTATATGAGATGAGTTTTAACGGCAGGGCAGCAGGTGATCTTAGGATGGCTCCCGGCTGGACCAGCTATAATAAAAGGCTCCAGTTTCAGACTTATGATATAACAGGTCTTCTTGATGAGGATAACACGGTTGAAATCCTTGTTGGAAACGGCTGGTATAAGGGTATTCTGGGCTTTGCCCTTAAAGCAAATACTTATGGCGACAGGGTGGCTGCGTTTTGCGAAATTCATGTCATCTATGAAGACGGAAGCACTGAAAAGATCGTAACTGACACATCCTGGGGCGTTAAAGAAAGCTGCATTCTTTCAAGCGAGATCTACATGGGCGAATCTGTAGATACAACTAAGAGTGACTTTAGTGAAGGCAATGTGTCTGTATGTGATTTTGACAAAAAGATCCTTGTATCTCAGGAAAATGAGCCTGTGCGCGTAACGAGGAGGATAAAGCCAGTAAAGATATTTACAGATCCTAAAGGAAATAAGCTTGTAGACTTTGGGCAGAACCTTACTGGCGTTGTAGAACTTAGTATTAAGGGTAAAAAAGGTCAGAAGGTTACTATTAGACATGCCGAAACCCTTGATAAAGACGGCGTATTCTATCCTGAAACTTTGAGAAAAGCTGTGTCCGTTGACGAGTTCGTGCTTGATGGATCAAATCAGGTACTTAGCCCTAAGTTTACTTTCCACGGATTCAGATATGCCAAGATTGAAGGCATTGAAGAATTAAAAGAAGATATGTTCACAGCACTTGTAATTCATTCAGACATGGAAGTTATCGGAGATTTCAAGTGCTCCAACAAAAAGGTTAACCAGCTTTATAGTAATGTAACCTGGAGTTTTAGGGACAATTTCCTTGATGTGCCGACAGACTGCCCTCAGAGAGATGAGAGACTTGGCTGGATGGGCGATGCTCAGGTTTTCTGCCAGACTGCGTCTCAGATCAGGAATACTGCCAGATTCTATAGCAAGTGGATGAAGGATGTAGCTGCAGATTCATCACTTGAAAAGGGAGTTCCTCACGTAGTGCCGGATATTCTTGGCTCCTACAGTTCATCAGCATGGTCGGATGCTGCGGTTATCGTTCCATGGACTGTATATCAGATCTACGGCGATAAGAAGATCCTTTCTGATTCCTGGCAGTGTATGCATGAGTGGGTCGACTATATTAAGAATCACTGCGCAGACAACGGCCTTTGGCAGTCAGGATTTCAGTATGGTGACTGGCTTGCCCTTGATAAAGAGGAGATGGCAGACAGAACCGGCGCTACAGATAAGTACCTTATCGCAAACGCATATTACATCTATGTAACTGATATTGTGAGAAAAACTGCTAAGGTTTTAGGATACCTTGATGCTGAAAAAACTTATGCAGATCTTTATGAAAAGACGCTTGAAGCTTTCAGGAACGAGTATTATACACCGTCCGGAAGAATCGTAAGCGAGACTCAGACAGGAGCTGTTATATCTCTTTTCTTTGATCTTGCAAGGGAAAAAGATAAAAAGAGAATACTTGATAATCTTGTTGATAATATAGCAGGTCACAAAAACCACCTGGTAACAGGCTTTGTAGGAACTCCTTATCTGTGTCATGTACTTTCTGAAAACGGTGCTCATGACCTTGCTTCAGTTCTTTTTATGAGAGAAGATTATCCGTCATGGCTCTATGCGGTTAATATGGGGGCAACGACGATCTGGGAAAGATGGAATTCCATTACTCCTGAGGGCGATTTTGATGTTTCAGGAATGAATTCTCTTAACCACTATGCATATGGCTCGATTGCGGACTGGATGTTCAGGAAGATAAACGGAATAGAGCAGCTTGAGCCTGGATTCAAGAGATTCAGAGTAAGACCAATGTTTGTAAAAGGTATACTTGAATCCGAAAGATCTTTTGAATCAGTATATGGAAAAATTGAAAGTAGCGTAAGCTGCAAAGATGGCAAGATTAAGGTAAAAGTCGTTGTACCTGTTAATGCGACAGCTGAGATAATCCTTCCCGAGCAGGAAGATACTAAGGTTGTGGGATCGGGAACTTACGAGTATGAGTATGCTACCGATACAGATCTTACAGTCAATAGATATAGCATGGAGAGCACTCTTGGTGAGATCCTGCACAATCAGCTCGCCAAGGATATGTTCGAGCAGTTTGCTCCTGGAATGCTGGATAATCCAATGATAGGATATGCAATGGGGATGTCTCTTACAGAGCTCCTTGTTCAGGCGCCTGAAGCAAAGCCTATGTATGAAGCTGTGATCGCTGCACTTAATGCGCAGGATAGAGCTGGTAACTAAGATATAGGGTACGCTTGTTCTCAAGGCTCATAAGCTGGAATCACATTAAAATACATATCAGTATACCGATAATTGTCAGAACATTGATGTAAATTGTTGCATTTGTTTGCTTTATTCGATTGATTTATAAATTATTTGTGTTTATAATGATATAGGTATTAGAAATGTTTAATTATGTTTTTGATCTAAATATCATAATTATCAATATACTTCTATATCCTGATATCTTTTATTCGATGCAGATAATGTTTAGTAACAATTACAGAAAGGGTTCTCATGAGCAGCGTTCAGCTTCTAGACAAGACTCGTAAGATCGGTAATCTTCTTCATAACGTTAATTCCGGCAAGGTGGTATTTAACGACATCTGTGATGTACTTGGAGAGATTCTTCTTTCAAATGTTCTCGTTATAAGTAAAAAGGGTAAGGTACTCGGAACTTCCACAAGGAATGAGATCCCGGAGATCAAGGATCTTCTGATCGGA
>JAEEGL015060909.1_pt1 | contig 17433 bp, 17 predicted proteins | sample 9134231 | NCBI WGS metagenome assembly JAEEGL01 (sample SAMN16246548, study PRJNA631951) | gut metagenome | biome: gut microbiome; feature: rumen; material: fiber-attached | host: Bos | place: Iran: Karaj | collected 2018-10
CCTTCCGGTTGCGGTCATGTCAATGATCGGTATGCGGTTCATTGCTGCTGCGCTCCTGTTCCGGCGCTGAGCCGGAACTGAACCGGCTCAGTTGGCCTTGAAGTTGTAGATGGGTTTCAGTACTTCAATGACGTCGACGCTCTCACCGATCACGTCGATGATGTCCGCCAGGGACTTGTAGGCCATGGGGGCCTCGTCCAGCGTCGATTCGTTGACAGAGGTGGTGTAGATCCCCTCCATCTGCCTGCGGTACTCGTCCAGATCCAGCTGCTCCCTGGCCGCGGTGCGGCTCAGGATGCGCCCGGCGCCGTGAGGCGCGGAGAAGTTCCAGTCGGGGTTGCCCTTGCCCACGGCCAGCACGCTGCCGTCGCGCATGTTGATGGGGATCAGCACCTTCTCGCCCGCATGGGCGGCAATGGCGCCCTTACGGAGGATCATCTCTTCGGTGTCAATGTAGTTGTGGATGGTGTGGAAGGCGTCGACAGCTTCCAGACCGAGCCGCTGCAGGATGATCTCGGCCATCAGTTCGCGGCTCCTGCGGGCAAAGCGCTGGCAGATCTCCACGTCGTGCAGGTAGTCCTCCAGATACGGACCGTACACGAAGCAGAGGTCTTCGGGGATCGTTGCCTCCCGCTCTTCCCAGTGCAGTTCCTTAAGGGCCGCCTGGATCTCACTCCTGCGTCCAGCGGCCTTGTATTCCGCGATCAGCGCGTCGCGCCGGGCGAAGTACTCCTCCTTGCCTCTGTTCAGATCCACGGCGAGGCGCTGGTAGTATTCCGCCACCTGTTTGCCCAGGTTGCGGGAGCCGGAGTGGATGATCAGGAACCCGGTGCCGTCGGAGGCCCGGTCGATCTCGATGAAGTGGTTGCCGCCGCCCAGGGTGCCCAGGCTGCGCTCGAGCCGCTTTGCGTCTTTGAGGCCCCGGTAGCAGCGCAGATCCAGCAGATCGAAGCGCTCCTTCCGGCCCTCCCAGACGTTCATGCCGGAGGGAATGAAGTGGGCGGCGGCGTCCATCTGCTCCATGTCGATCTCCGCACGGCCCAGGTCGACGGTGTACATGCCGCAGCCGATATCCACCCCGACGACGTTGGGGACGGCCTTGTCCCGGACGGTCATGGTGGTGCCGATGGTACAGCCCTTGCCGGCGTGGACGTCGGGCATGATCCGGATCCGGCTGCCCTCGGTGAACGCATAGCCGCACATTCTGCGGATCTGCTCGATGGCCTCGTCCTCGACGACCTTGGCAAAGCAGATCGCGGTATTCACGTTTCCTTTGATCTCTATCATTTCAACATCTCCTCTCGTTGGAAAGTAAACGGCCGCCTGCCTCAAAACGAGGCAAGCGGCCGAGATCGATCTGATATGCCCCGGACGGGTCATGAGATCGCATCATGCTTCTGCTTTGCCATGTTTGAGCGCGCGAAAAGACGGTCCAGATCCATGAGGCTGGACTGAAGCTCTATCTGCTGTTCCCATGACGCGGCGAAGCGGATCGCGACCATATCTGTTTCCTTTCCGGGCCTTGCCCTGATTTTCTGGTATTACTATAGCACCTTGTGTTTCCGGTGTAAAGAAACCGATGGTATAAATTTCCCGCGTGGTTTCGTGCTTTAGGGCCCCATGAATGAAATGAGGTCGAATTGGGGGCTGCTTTCCATCATACGCCGCATTTTCCAGACAAAGCGCCGGTAAAAATCGGCCGCAAGGCGGATGTTGGAGCGGATGATGCGGGCAGCCTCCCGCTCAGTCGGCCGCTTCTTCCATTTGTCCTCATCCGGATCGAAAGCATACCACTTGAAGCGTTCTTTGAGACCGTCAAGACGGGGATCGTCATAATCCTGTTCCAGGAGGTCCGCGCACTTTTCAACGTCCAAAAGCATGCGCCTCACCGTGTCATAGGTGTATAGGTTATAATCGGAATACCATTCGAACCGCGGCCCCTCCCAGGGGTCGCGGAGCGTTTCATACGGGAAGGAATCATCAAAATACTGATCGAGGAAATAGAACAAAAACGTGAACAGGTCATCTTCATAGATGGAGATCTCTTCCTGATGAAGCATTTTCATGCCGCGAGGCTCGGAAGGGGAGAGCGCAACGGGCAGAATGGAAAAGGCGCCTCCGTCTCCACGCCCCTCGCAGATCACGACTTGCCGGACAGGTTTCGATACCGACTGGATGAACGAGAAGGGGACGGACGCCGTTTCATACCCGAGCTCGGCATGGTGATCCTGACTGGTCACGCCAAACGTGAACCAGCCTTTCCAGCCATGCCAGTACAGTTGATGGAAGAAAAAACCGCAGTTACAGGAGTCGTCCGCTCCCTCCAGCGTGAACTGAAACCTTATGTGTTCGCGGATCTCCTGATAAGAAGAGGAGCTGCCCGAACGGGCGACTTTCCGCTTGATCGTTTGAATGCCCTTGATCATGCGTCCGCGCAGGCATTTGAAGAACTCGCTTGAGGCAAAGTTGCCGCAGTTCGTTCCGATCGTTATTTCAAAGGGGATCTGGTTTGTGGACATCAGCATCCCCTCGGCGGCTCTCGGCATCAGCTCGAGAGTGGAACCGTCCGAAAACAGAATGACCACCGGCTCGCAGATCTCGACCTCCCGGGGGAGCAGAGTCGTGCCTGCGGGGTATCTCCCGCTGTCGATATCTTCGTACGGGACGCCTACCCGAGCCAGGGTCCGGCGAACGATATCTCTGCTGTTTTCGGGGGACAGATTCAGCGCGAGCCCGATCACGTGGACGTCGGCGATCTCTTTTCCCTTTACACCGAGATGATCCAGCGCCGTATTCAGTTCTTCGGGCGTCTGATAAAACCCGGGTTTCCAGTCGTGCGGATCAAAGCGCTTCATGGGACACTCTCTTTCTCGCAAGGTGAACATGGGATCTGCTGTGGATGGCGGCTCGATGTGATTCCTCAAAAGCCCGGGCCCGCTGCAGGATTTGGACCTGCGGCCTGCGGATCATCGATCCGCCGCTCTGCCGGCTGAGCTGAACGCGCATGCAGGGCATCTCCCGCCGGACTTCCCGCTGTCCTTGCGTTCCGCGGGGCGTACGTCCGAAACCGCAGCCCGGCGGGAGACCTGTATCTGCCTGCAGCCAACCCGACGCAGCTCCTTTCAACGGCATTCCGCACTTTATTTTCGGCTTGAATCACACCACCGCGAATGATCCCGGAATGCTCTGGCGTTGAGAGGAGGCGCCGCGCAGGATCTGCAAAAAGCAGAAATACAGCGTTGTGGATAGAGACCTCATCCGTCTCGCTTCGCCCGACAGCTTCCCCCTGCGCGGGGAAGCCGGGACGGCGTGGGAAAGAAGAGACCGCTGAACGGAAACCATGGCCGTGCGGATGAGATCCGGGGACGGCTCCACCCGGAGCAGCGGCCGCTTTTTCCCGTCGCCGGACAGGGAGCTCGCTGTCACGGCGGCTTCGATCCCGGGGCAAATGGCAGCGGGAGTCTTTCCGCTCCACTCTCATTCTGCCTAGCCGGGGGATCGCATTTCTGTCATTGCGCACAGGATCCCCGTGGGGAGCTGTGCGGCGCGTCGCAGCGTGTCGGAGGCGGGCGCACAGCGTTTACGCGGCGATGGGGGCGTAGCGCGCCGTGCCGACCACGCTGAGCATGAAGGAGTAGGGGTCCAGCTCGCCCTCCATGACCATGGAGAAGATCCGGGGGCTGCAGCCGGAGATGAGCGCCACGCCCCGGTCGTCGACCGTGACGGGCTGCTGACGGTTTCGGCTCGCGACGTTCCAGAACACGATCTGCGGCAGCTCGTAGCCGTAACGGGCGAACTTGCGCTTTGCGTTCTCAAAGTTCGTGAGCTTCGTGCCGCTGACGCAGGCGTCGAACTCCATGTCGGAGATGAGGTACAGCTTCGCGGGCAGCTCGCTCTGCGGCACGTCGTTGTTCACAGCCGCGTCGAGGATCAGGTCGAAGACCGCCTCGAGGTTCGTGTTCGCGACCTGGTTGAAGGTCGAGATATAGCGCAGACGGTCGGCAAAGGTCTCGCCCTTGAGCTCGATCAGCTCCGGATGCGCGGAGAACTCGATGAAGTGGTTGCGGTACGGTCCCTTCGCGCGCTCGGCGAAGTACAGGCCCAAGGAGAGCGCCACGGAGGCGGGCATGGGATCGTACCAGTCATACATGGAGCCGGAAGTATCCACGATGGCGAGCGCGTTTTCGTCCGTAGCAAAGTCCTCCAGCGCGTTCCAGGTCGCGTTGAGCGCGAGCTTCTCTTCGTCGCTGACAGAGCGCATAAAGCTGCCCCCGTACATGCCAAGCTGAAGATAGGGCTCGACCAGCTCGTAGGGCAGGAGCGTGCCGGTGTGCAGCTTCGCCTCGCCCTTCTGTACGCTTCCCATGAAGGCGCTGTAGCGGTCGCCGTCGTTGCGGATGAAGGCGCGGCGGTATTTGAACATGGCCTTGGAGGGCTGCTTGGCGTAGTCGAAGGTATAGTCCCGCTCGCGCAGGTTGTTCTCCAGGATGCGGATGCGGGCGCGCAGCTTCACCAGCGCCTTGCGGTAGTCCCGGTCGGAGAGACCGAAGGCCCTGGCGATATGCTTGGCCGTGCGCACCGTCTCCGCGTTGGAGGCGTTGACGGAGGGCAGCCACTTTCCCAGGAGGGAGACCTCGCCCCCGTTTTCCAGGGCGGCCAGGTCCGCGTCGAACTGCTTTTTCAGCAGCGCCAGCGTCTCCGCGCGGCAGGGGGTGTCCAGCAGGACGAGCAGGTCGTCCCAACGCCCGTACTCCGCCACGAAGGGCAGGTTGCGGACGAGAGACTTTTTCTCGTTTTCGGCCAGCCAGCGCAGCACCGTGCGGAACACGCGGCGCTCGCCGAGACCGCCGCGGATATCGCGCGAGAAGAACAGGATCTTCATGGCGACGTCGGGGTTTTCGGCGAAGGCGCGCACAAAGCGATCGACGATCTCCCGCTCGCTTTCGCGGCGCAGGGCGCCGATGGTCGCAAACAGATCCAGGCAGTCCTTCCCGGTGCTGCGGTGCGTGACTGCGCCGTTTTCGGTATAAGTTTTGTTTGCTTCGTTTTTCAGGGCTTTCAACACGGGAAAGACCTCCTTTACAGTAATAGTTTTTTTGAAACGTGCGCGGACGGGAGTGCTGAACGGTTCGCCAGATCCGGGCGGCGCAGCATGCACAGAAGGCCCTGCTTTCTCCGCCTTTTCTCAGGTAGCAAAGGTCGGGCCGTGCTGCCCTAACTTTCTCATTTCAGTTCCCGTCCACGCCACAAGGCGCTTGTCAACAGGCCACGGGTTGCACGCCCCGCTGCTCTGAGTCATCAGCATATTGCTGTCCGCGCCTATCGTTTTAACAAGGTGCCGCCTCCCGTCGGAGGCTGCAGTTAACAAGGCGGTGCCTGCCCGCCCGTCGGCGGGACAGCATGCCGATCCTCGATAGTCTTGCTGTTGCTGCACACACCTTTACCAAGACGCCTTTCTCCGCTGCCTTTGGTGCGGACGCCCCGCTCGAACAGCTGTTCGCGGTCGCTGTTGACGTCTTTTATCGGCCGCCGCCCTTGCGTCCGAGGGCTTGCGGCGGCTCGTTTTTGACCCAAAGCACGAATTGGGGCCGAATGCTAGGGCAAATTTGACCGGCCATAAGTCAATAGTCTTAGAAGTAAGGGTAAAGAGGTTTTTCCTTGCTGTCTGTGCTTTTCACACCGGGCGTCCGGGAGCAGCTTTCCAAAGTCCGCGTTCCCCGCGCCCTCTCGGGCGTTCCGGGGCACGGCGTATTCGGCCAAAGGCCGTCAGTGTACTTGCCGCTCTCATTCACCAGGCATGCGGTCATATTTCTCCGCTCCGCCATACGGCAAAAGCGGGAGATTACAATTGAACAAGGCACCGTCGAAGCGGGATTCGAACCCGCAGACGCGTACTTTCCGTACGCTGCTAAACCGTTCAGCTTTTTCAGATTGCTGTTGATGTCTTTTCAAGACACAGTTTCAGATTCATGCGGGACTCTGACCCGCGGCGTCCCGGACCGAAACCGGGCGCTCCTCATGGAGCTGATAAATCCTGATAAATTGCTGTCTGTGTCTTTCCCAAGATGCCGGGGCTTTCGCCCCCCTCGACCTCCCGACGCGGATGCGGCGGGCATTCGGAGCGGGTCGCTGTGGGCATCTTTCCGCTTCAACCACGGCGCTCGTACAAGCATGACGCTGTAAACATTCCGCAAAGGAGAAGCGGGAGATTTCTTTTTTACTGTGCGCCCGCCTCCTGCCAACCGCATTCTCCGGCGGTATCCCGGACTCAACAGGGCCGGCGGTGAACGCCTCTCACACAGTCGGCGGGCGCACGGGAAACGTCGAGAATTGGCGCGGGGAGTGGCCTGAGGAGCGAGAGCAAGGTTCTTTCGGCTCTCTTGCCGCGCCCACAAGATCGTTTCCCTTTCAAGGCACCATTTCTTTACGGGCAAAGCCCGGCGACGCAATTGATCAGACTGCTGCTATCAGCGTTGCTGTTGATGCCTTTTCAAGACACAGTTTCAGATTCATGCGGGACTCTGACCCGCGGCGTTCTGCTTTTCAAGCAGGTGCCCCTCAGCGGAGCTAACGGATCCTTCAAGAAATGGCTGTCTGTGTCTTTCCCAAGATGCCGGGGCTTTCGCCCCCTCGACCTCCCGACGCGGATGCGGCGGGCATTCGGAGCGGGTCGCTGTGGGCATCTTTCAAAGCACGATCCTGCTTTTACGGTTACAAGTCGTATGCACGTGTTGCTGTTCGTGCTTTTCCAATCGCAGGCAGCGGGCCGCGGCCCTGAGCGCCTGTCGCCCTCGGGCAGCCCGCCCTGCAAGCATAATTTACCATTTCGGGCAGGTGTTTTCCTGGAAAAAAAGTTGCGAACTCTCCTTTTTCGAGGAAAGTTCGCAATTTTCTGCTTATTCTTGCGAAAACAGCGCCGTCTGCTTCGCCAGCCGCTCCCGGATCTGGGTGACGATGGCGGCGGGCTCGATCACCTTCAGCACCGGGCCGAAGGAGAGGATGCGGATCAGGATCTCCGTCTCGTCCCCCTTCCGGTAGCGCAGGGTGATGCGATAGCGCCGGCCGTCCAGCCGCTCCGTTTCTTTCTCCAGGTCGGAGAAGTGGAGCATGGCCCGCTCCAGGGCGTTGCGCACGTCCAGCAGCTCCATCACCAGGGTGGCCTCCCGCTCCCGGGGCGGACGGTACGCCCGCCCGTCCCAGGGTTCCAGGAGCTGGACGGAGTCGATGCGGGAGAGGTTCACGGTCACGGGCCAGCCCTTGACGGCGGTGATGAGCCGGAACTTGTCGTCCTTGGAGGAGTATTCCAGCTTGAAGGGGACGCAGAGGAAGCACTTGCGCACCCCGCTGTGGCCGTGGAAGCGTACCCGCAGCCGCCGCTTCTCCCGGATGGCCTGCAGGATCGCCCGGAAGTGCTCGATATAGCGGGGATCGGTAAAGTCGTCCCCGTCGGCGTAGCGGTCGAAGTACACGAACTGGTCCGGGGTGAAGAGGGGCTCCACGTCCTCCAGACCCTCCGGGGAGGGGGAGAAGAGGGCGATGCGCGGGTCCAGCAGCAGGGCCTTGAGCCATTGCTTTTCCAGCAGCGTCAGGGGCGTGCGGGGCGCGCGGCGGAGAGGCGTGCCGTAGTCCTCTGTCAGCAGGGGCCAGCTCCCGTCCCGGAGCTTCAAGGGGATGGTGACGAGGCTCTCGCCGAAGGCGTTTTCCAGCACGGTGCGCGTCAGCTCCCGCTCGGTGAGCCCGCCTTCCGCGGCCTTGGCGAGGATAGCGGAGACCGCCTTGAAGTAGCTGCCGTAGATCTCGGAAAAGATCACGCCTGCTCACCTCCTCCGTAGAGCTCCGCCATGCGCCGCACGTCGTCGTAGAAGCGATCCACGGCGAAGCGGTTGTCGCTCTCGAAGCAGACGACCCGGCCGATAAAGCTGCGGGCCCAGGTCAGAAGCTCGCCCGCGTCGTACACGTCCGCCGCGAACTTCCAGGTGTGCTCGTCAACGGCCTCGATGCGGCCGTGACGCTTCTCCCGCTCCAGCCGGTCCAGGATGAAGCCCTCGCCGTCGCCCACCCGGACGGTGAGCTCCACGTGGTCGAGGCTGTAGTCCCCGCCGGTGGACACGCCCCAGAGGTTCTCGTCGAATTTGGCGGCAAAGCCCGCGTACTTGTCGTGCCTGGGCTCCTCCGGCCCCGGGGTGATGGAGCGGATGGCGTCCATGCGGAAGAACATGGGCTTGCGGAATTTGTAGTGATAGGCCAGGAGATACTCCCGCCCGGTCTGGGTGCTGACGTAGAAGCGCAGGGGATAGACCCGGTGCCGGTGCTCCGCGTCCTTGCGGGCGCTGAAGTTGACGATATCCACGCAGCGCCGCTCCTTCATGGCGCACAGGGCGTCGAAGAGGATCTGGGAGTCCAGGGTGTGGAGCAGGTAGTGGTGCTTGTAGCTGAAATGCTCCGGGGCGTCGGGCTCCCGGTCCAGCAGATAGGAGCCGATGACGCCGAAGGGCGCCTCCTCGGAGAAGAAGGCCGCCGCCTCCGCCCAGGAGGAGAGATCGACCCCGTCCTCCGCAAGGCGGTAGAGGATGGCGCGGCCCTGCTTGTCCGCCTGCAGGACGCCAAGCCGGGCGTATTCCTTCAGCTTCTTGCGGATGGTGGACTCGTCGATCTCAAAGGGACGCTCCCCCCGGGACAGCAGCGCCGCCACGCCGTCCGCGATCTCGCTCACGCCCAGGGCCCCGCCCTCCGCCAGCAGATCCAGGATGCAGAAGTGCAGCACGATGTCCTTATCGGTGAAGCTTTTGGCCTTCCAGGCGTTGTGCAGGGGGTTGAAGGTGACGCTGCGGTTGTCCACGGAGATGAAGATGTTTTTGCCCTCGGCGGTGCGGCGGAAGGCCATATAGCCGCCCAGCCAGCTCTCGATGCGCCGCCGTTCGTCGTCGTAGCTGCGGGCGCTTTTTTTGGTGTAATCCTCCCGGCTCTTGAAGCCGTAGACGTAGAATTCCCGCATGTAGTCGCGGATCTTCTCAAAGCTCTTGATCAGCTCGCTGTAGGCCACGTCCTCACCTCCTTCTCATTTTTCAAGTCAGATCCAATGACAGTTCTGCGATCCGCCCGACCGTTTCCCGGATTCGGGCCAGCGACCCGGCCGCGGGTCGGCCCTGGGCGTCGCAATACACCCGCTTGTTCCATTCCAGCATGATGGACGCGCAGTCGCAGTCAAGCTTTCCCGTCAGCACGGCATTGGGCACCAGGCTCCCGGAATAAGGGTAGTTTCGCGCCGTGGTGAATCCCACCGAGCGAAGGATGCTCTCCGCGGATGCGGCAAGCTCCTCCGGTGTGAAGCGCTCATCGACGCCGAGGCAGATGTCTGGCGTCCCCTCCCCCGGGCGCAGCTGGTCCCGGGGCACGAGCTCCTCCGAGAAGCTGTGCAGATCCAGCAGCAGAATGCGCGGATGCTCCGCACATACCCGATCCAGCCGCGCGTGGTGCTCGCGATAATATCGCAGCGTTTTCCGCTTCAGCCCTTCTGTGACCTGCTTGATCTTCGTCCCGTCGAAGGCCCGCTCGTAGCAGAAGCCCATGCCGAGCCGCTCCATCGGTTCCTCCGGGCCCGGGAAGCGCTCCACGTCGCAGAGCAGGCGGCTGACGGGGAAAAACAGCACGTTCTCCCTGCCGCGCCACGGGGCGGGCACCATCTCCTGGGCCCCCGCGTCCCGCATCCGTTCGTGATAGTACAGAAACCGCTCTCCGGGGATGCAGACGGACGCCATCAGCTCCGCAGGGAACGACGCCCCATCATGGGGCACGTGGAATACCGGGAATCGCTTTTGTTTCATGACGACCTCCTTTTGAATTAACCACAAAGAGGCCGTCGGTCATCACCATCGTCTGCCGCAAAGCGGCATCAAGCTTTGGCACCTTACCCTCCGGCAGGTTGCCGTGCGGTCAACGGGCTTGTCCCTCGCGCACTCTCTATGGTCGAATATGGATTTGTATGTGCGGGAAAAACCGGGCTTATTCCTTGCAGGAGACCGGGCTGAACGCCGGGCTCCCGGGTAAGCTCTGTGCTTAGTCCTCGCTCGGCTTGTACGTCCGGCAGAACTCCTCGATGTACGGCTGCAGGAACTTCATCCGATTCAAAGTTGTCATTTGCAGAATCTCCGGATGCTCCTTGTACACCTTGTCCAGAGCTTCCTCCAGAGCGTCCGCCCGGTCCATGATCTCGCCAGTCAAAGGACAGATCTTCCGTTCCGGCGAGCTGGATGGGATCGCGTCCGACGTCGACGTCGTTTGATACTCTCGTGCAGCCATCTGCAGGCCCTCCTTTACTCGTTCCGGTCCTTTACCAGTCGTCATCCAGCAGGGCGGACAGGCCCTCGGCCTCATCGACCCAGGAGGGATCATATTTCGTCTTCGCCATCTCCGAGCGGCACTTGGGGCAGACCGCCCGGGGCTTGCCGCAGGAAAAGCCGCAGCGGGAACAGAGATACTCATCGGCGCGGAGCAGATGGGTCTTCCGGATCCAGTACGCGTTTTTCATGCCGTCTCTCCCATCTTTTCCCTGAGGTCCCCGAGGCTTTTGCGATACTGCGCAGGGGAGATGGCACCCCGCTCCAGAAAAAGCTCCAGGGTGTGCTTCTGCTTCAGAAAAAGCTGATGGTTCTTCTCCGCATGGGACAGCGCCGCCCAAGCGGGATCCTGAATGTTGACGTCCATACTGCTCGACTCCTTGACTTGGAACGTGAAAAACATTTGCAGACTAACTCTCATTATAGCAGGTCCGCCTCAGTTGACGCAAGAACGCGTATTCCCCAAGTTCGTCGGGAGGGGAAAAGATCTGAGATAAACCGCACTCATTCTGCAGCCCGCATTTTTCGGCCGGCTTTTCACCTGCTCTGATTTGAGGATAGCAGATGAACAGTCCCATAAAACGGACTTCCAAAGCGAACGTGGGACAAACGAGTATAGAACATCAGCCCGTGGGAGCATTATCCTCCCGCGGGCTGATGTATTATGAAGATTTCTGCGGATCTGATCTCAGTCCCGCATGTAGACTTTGATCACGATCCGGTAGTAATCTTTGATCTTCTCCATGTGACGCACAACGCCGTAGAGATCCTTGCCCGCGTCCAGCAGGCGTGCGAAGACCTTGTTGCTGCTGCGTGGGATGTAGCCCAGCTTGCAGCTTTGGGCCAGAGTGACCCGGGAAGCATCGCCGCCCTCCGGCGGGATCGCGTCGATGCGGATGGCGTACTCATCGTATGGGTTATCCGGCTCCCGCACCAGCCGTACCCGATCTCCCTCCTGCAAAGCTTTGTAGAGAGCGTCGATGTTCTCGATATAAGGGGTACCCACCACGTCCGTACCCATGAGGAAGATATCCCGCTCGAAGGGCAGGGGAAGGCTCAACTCCGCACCGTCAGCGTGCAGCGCGGCAACCAGCTCCTCTTCGGCCTGCTTCAGCATCAGTTCGTTCATGCTTTTTCCTCCAGTTCCTCCATCTCACGGCGATAGCGATCCGCCTGCTGCTGCGCCTGCCGAAGCTGTTCCTGGAGACGCTGCTTCTCCGCAGCAAGACGCTCCGGATCCTCCAGAAGATCCTTCTTCGTGTAAGGATAATGGGACTTGACGTGCCGGATCTCCGCCCGCAGAGAGGCGACCAGCTCAAGGAGCCTTGCACGCTCCTCCCGGAGCGCCTGCAGCGGATCCTGCCCGGGGTCGGGCTCTGCGCCGGAGGAGAGCCCGTCGATTTCCCGCAGGGTCTTCAGATCGCCGTCCTTGTAGGCCTGGATCGCCCGCTTGAACAGCGCCCGGGTGGCCTCGTCCTGGTCCGGGTGCAGATCCGGATGCATGGCTTTCACGATCCGACGATAGAGGAGCTTGAGCTGCTCCTCTTCGCTGAGTTCTTTTTCTTCCGACGCGGCGGATCCCGTTTGACTGCCTATATTATCGATTTTGCTGCAGCGAGTGCGACGGGGACGAAAGGCTCTTGCCTCCCGGACGCGGCGAAGAAGGTCTTCATAGATCGGCTGGAACTCTTCCAGTTCCCGGCGAAGCGCTTCTTCGGCTTTTTCGCTGCTGGGCTCCTCGCCTCGATTCACGGCGGCGCGCATGAACTCGCACAGACGCTTATAGTAGCGCGCCAGGCCCTTGGCGCGGAAGAGCTCCGCTTCCAGAGAACCGAGCTCGCTGAAATAGCGTGCCTCCAGTTCCCGGCAGGTAACGTGCAGCAGCTCGTCACGCTCCAGCACCAGCGTTGCAAGCATCTCCCGCAGAACGCGGATCTCGGCGCGCAGACGGGCTTGTTCGTCGCCCTCGGGAGGCTTGATGCATACAGTCAAGCCCCATTCAAGCACAGAAGCCGGTGATGCATCGGCAGAAAGGACAAGAGGAGCGGGATCTTTGGCGGGAGGCTCCTGCGATGCCGGTTCTGCAGGCAAGTCCACGTAGCCTTTCAAAAGCTCGGCTTGCCTGTTGATCTCGGCGATACCTTCCTGAAGAGCATTCGGAGCTTCCCACTCCTGAACATCCAGCGCTTGAAGGGCGATCTGCTGCAGGACAAAAGCGGCCTCCTGCTGGAAGAGGCGATCTTCCCGGGAAAGATGGAGGCTCTCCAGCTCGTCCGAGCAGATGAGCGCACGAAGCGCCAGCTCCGACGCGGCATAGCAGAGCTGGGCGAGCTTTTCCGACCTCAGCAGGGACGGCGCGGCGGACTGCTCCTCCAGCTCCTTGCTGCGGCGCAGGACGAAGGCGATATTCTGTTGCAGACGCTCCGAGAGATGCAGCATGGCGGCCTCCGTTATACGCGGAATGATTCTATGACCATTTTACATTATCCGCCCCTGAACTGCAAGACGGAAAGCGCCGGTTGGGAGAGCCCCCATCCGGCGCGCCGCTCATTCTTCCGGTTCTCGAAGCAGCCGGGGATAGTCCCAACGGAGTCCCAGGTGGATCTCCTCACCCTCCTCTGCGTCCTCCTCATCGGTGCAGACTCCGATGCGCACGGCGTGGGAGAGGATATCCAGCAGGACGAGGTAGCGCTCGCTGTGCTCGGCGCCTTTGCTGAAAAACAGGCGGACCTCACAATCTCCGCTGTCAGCACAGGGTGTTGAGCTGAAACCGCAGACCAGACCCTCTTCCACCAGCGGATCGAGCTTTTCGCAGTCGACCCGGATCTGTCGGGCAAGTTTTTTGTTTACGACCAGCCCGGGCTGCTCGCTCCGACGCATCTCGATGGACATCTTAACCAGGTCCCATACAGAGATCAACATGCTTTTGCCTCCTTATTCAGATGTGCCACGATCGTAGCATAAGGAGGCGCGTCCGTCTTGTCCGACACAACGCGAAATCGGACAAAAAACACGAGGCGGAGTTTTCCGCCTCGTGTTTTAATCGTCATCGTCCGTGTTTCCCCAGCCCTCGTCGGGGAGGTTTTCGATCTCATCAAAGGAGAGCAGTTCGTCGTCCGGGTCCCGCTCCCGATCCAGCCGCCCGCCGTGCCAGCGAGTGTAGGCCTGGGTCATGCGCCGATCCACCTCGTCGTAGTAGGTGTTCAGCTCCCCGATCCTGGGATCCAGGGAGTCCAGAAGCAGGTCCGCGGCCTCCTCTTCGGTGAGCGGAACGTTGGGATCCGACTGCCCGTCCGGCAGCCAGCGCAGCAGCTTCTCTACCAGCGCCTCCCAGGTCTCTGGCTCGAAGCGCCCGCCTGTGGTCTCCCGGTAAACTCGCCAAAGGGTCACGTAATCGTGGAAAGAGAGGCGCCACGTCTCGCAATAGGCGGCAAGCATCTCCGGCGTGCAGTCCCGCAGCTCCTCCTGGCTCGCATCGTGGTAAGCCTGAAAGTATTGGGCGGTCTCCAGCCGGATCCCCAGCCGGAAGAACAGCTCCTGCGTGAAAGGATCCGCTGCGTGCTCCCGGAGCATCTTGGCCTGGGTGACTAGGGGGACGCCGGAGGGATCGTCCTGCTCTGCGTAGGGGAGAATGTAATCCCGCAGAGAGTCCAGAAAGCGGAAGCAATCTTCCAGACTGCGGCCGCTCCGCTGGGACAGATCGAAGGCGAACTCACTCATCTGGGGGCTCAGCTCATAGAAAGCTTCCAATTCCAGTGCTCTTGCAGCCTTGTCCAGTTGGGATCTGGGGATCCCAAAGCGTTTTTCTTCCTCGATCACGACGGGCGGCTCCTTTTCTTCCGAAGGAGCCTTGCCCGAGCGGGAGAGCGCATCCCAGGTCAGCGGGCCTTCCAGCAGGGAAGTGTCGCCCCGCCGCCGGGCCTCGCCCGGGGTCAGAGCGAAGCGAGCCTTGAAAGCCTTGGTGTAGCCGGGCTGATCCTGGTATCCGGCGATGGCCAGGGCGGTCTCGATATCCCGGCGTCCGGGTCCCAGGAGGTGGCGGCAGGAGGCCATGAGCTTCCGCTCACTGATGTAGCCCCGGAGGGTGGCGCCCGTCAGGTATTTGAAGACGGTGACCATGTCCCGTACCGCAAAGCCGTTGTCCCTGGCCACGGCCTCTGCCAATTGCTGCGGGTCCAGATCCGGATCTGCCGCACGCTCCTCGATGGCGCGGATGGTTCGGTCGTATCGCTCTTTTACGTTCATATCGGTCGATCTCCTCTTTCTGACGCCGAGAATAATACAAAAGGCGGAGCTCGTCTTGTCCGCCGCTGCGCGGAATCGGACAAACTACGGATTCATTATAACGGGAAAACCAGACGAGTGCAACGTCAAAGCCCCGTCGGGTCAACCCGGCGGGGCTGGAGGAAGTGTAGAAAACATTATGCGTCCAAAAGGTATAGCTCGTTTAATGCGCGAGTATATGAAATGTACAGCTCATTGTCTGACATTCCGTTCGGAATTACAACTACGGTCTCAAACTCGAGCCCCTTAACTTCCTGAACAGAAAATACTTCAAACCCATCAAGATTGTCTTTTACATTGAGGAGTGCCTGCTTGTTAGAATAGATGATGGCCTTTCTGTCTGTTAAGCTGCTTTTGCGTCTGACTGCACGTAGCCCATCGACAGAAATAAGATCCGGCTCTGGCCCATCTAATCCCAAACCGACCATTTCCATCATGAGTTCGTTGTTTACAAAATCAGTAATATTGATCGTGTTTCTATAGTTTTCATTGATACTGTATCTGGCAAATGAACCGACAGAATTCAAATCTTCCCATGCACCAATACTGTAAGGGTGAATCTGCTGATCCAAATCCCCGTAAACATTCATTACCGCGTTCTGATTCAAGGACTTTATCAAAATGTACTCTTGCTTCGATAGATCCTGTCCTTCATCAATGAAAACAAACGGATAGGAAGATTTCGCGCCATAGCAGAAGTAGTTTGCCAGCACCGTAGCATACAGCTCTGCACGACAAATCGGGATTCTTCTATTGCCTGGTTTCATGCCCTCAGGCAAAATGTCTCTGAATGGATCATCAAATATTGAAATCCTTCGCTGTGATTTCAAACGATTGATTTCTTTTTCAATCTCCGAGACATCTTTTGATTGGTCTTTTAGTTCTTTCCTTCTTTCAGCCAGCGTATTGATTCGTCTTTCATTTTCTTTTGATGCCTGAATTCTTTTGCTTACTCGCTGTTGGAGTTTTCTTGCGTACTCTTCGCTGTAAAAGTATTTTACGTATTTTTCATCTATTGCAGAGTCTGAGAATAAACGAGGATCATCTGAAATCTCTTTCCAAGCTCCGGAATAAGAGCACAGCAAATCAATGTAATACTCAGGGACAGAGAGTACAGATACCCTCGTAATACGTAGATTCTTCAACAGGGGGAGAAGGTGCTGATTAAACTGTTTTGATGGGGAGATTACCAAATAACTGGCTTGAGAATACTGGGGAAAGTTGTATAGCAAATAGGAAATACGATGAAGAAGAATCATCGTTTTTCCGCAGCCTGCGCACCCCTGGACAATTAGATTCTCCCGTTGTGGAGCTCGAATAATCTGGTTCTGATTGCTTTGAATAGATGGAATGATATTCGTCAGCTCTTTATGACTGCGTTTCTCTCGAAGAACTCTGACAAGAAACTCATCATATACCATGGCCTCATCTTCACCGGCCAATTTTGCCTGGCGATTATACGTTTCTACCACATCATTAAGAATGCCGTCTCGAATAACAACATTTCTTTTGAATTGAATATCCGCGCGATACTTTTTGTTGACTACGATACTGGTCTTATCCCTGTCATACGCCAGGCCACCTAGGGGTGACTGCCATGAAATAACGGTCGGTTCCCTGCCGTCGTAGACGAGCCGTTCGCCTACAAACACATTCTCCGGGTCTTGTTCATCTTCAAATTGAAGTGACATGTGGAAAAAATACGGTGTCCTTTTTGTTTCTTCCAACGAGGCAATATCTGTCTCAAATCCAGCATTGCTCTCAAGTTCGGTAACATAGTCGTTAATCGCGGGGTTGTTTTGCACTCCACGCCCTGTGGTTTCACTTTCATACCAAGAGGGTCTTTCGGGATGAGTAATCCTCTCTCTCTGCTTTTCAATCAGCCGCTTGATTGTATCTATGATCCGACCTAAGTGATTGCGTTCTTCTTTAGCAATATCCGCCGGGTTGATTGCCTTTAGTAAACGTGATTCGAATTTCTTGTCTACAATGCTTCCTCTCTGATGGACAATATCAGAAATCCTAAACGCAGATATAATTCTGTCAGATTCTTTCTGGGTCTCTGCTAATTCTTGGGCGGTCTCAGCCTGCAGTCGTTCCATTTCTCTCTTTTTCGCTTCGGCCAGCCGTTCTTCTTCAAATGTTTTTACAACAAAAAACTTTTCAAACAGCTTATAAGAATAGTCCCCGTACGTTCTGTGATACTCGACGCCATCCTTGAGTGCCGTGCCGTACGCGGTGCCGTTTTCAATTCGCTCAACACGAAAAACAAAATTAGGAGACCATTTATCTTTTCTAACGATTACGGGCAAACCAACGCTGCTTATGATTTGCTCCAGTTCATATTGAACATCTTTCTGTATGTTCATTCCATCACATCCTGGCATTTTATATAATAATATCATAATACCATAGATTGACAAAATAATAAAGTGGTACACCAAGTGCCTTTCAGTAATGCAGGTGTTTGTTTTCCACTTCACATAATTTCAAGCTTGCGGTATAATGGCTTCACAGCAAGAAGCCTTTGCCAGCAGAAAGGAGGTTTCATTGGCAAAGAGAAGACGGGCGAACGGGGAAGGCACCCTTCGCCAAAGAAGCGACGGCCGCTGGGAGTGCACCGTGATGGTGGGCTTCCGGGACGACGGCCAGCGCAAATACAGATCCTTCTACGGCCAGACGCAGAAGGAGGTCAAAGCAAAGCTTCGCAAATACCAGGAGGACGAGGCGACGGGGCTGGACACCGACAAGCTCTGGGGCTTCTCCGAATGGGCGGATTTCTGGTACGAGCACCACAAGGACAACATCGCGC
>JAEEGL016409216.1_pt1 | contig 17433 bp, 10 predicted proteins | sample 9134231 | NCBI WGS metagenome assembly JAEEGL01 (sample SAMN16246548, study PRJNA631951) | gut metagenome | biome: gut microbiome; feature: rumen; material: fiber-attached | host: Bos | place: Iran: Karaj | collected 2018-10
ATTTAAAGTTTTTGAAGTACCTTTGCACATAAGAAGCGTTTTTATTACCTTGATGTTTAGCACTATAAAGGTACTAATTTTTGCCGACATGGCAAAGAAAAACGCTTCTTTTTTGTGCCTTTATGAATTATTCAGGCTAAAGACTTTAAAGACCTTAAGGTCTTCGGGCAACTTAACGTGTTGCGTTGCCGATCGTAACGTGTTACGTTGCCAATCTTAACGTGCTGCGTTGCCCATCGCACCGTGCTGCGTTTATAATACTGCTAAAAGGTTTTACCGGACACCAATAGTTGAAAAACAAAACCGGCCACCAGGAGTAATCCTGATGGCCGGCTCTTATCTTAAGCCTAAGCTTTGTTACTTAACTGCAATCTTCTTGCCGTTCACGATGTAGATGCCCTTCTGAGCCTTCTGCACGCGCTGGCCAGAGAGGTTGTAGATAACATCCTCCTTCTGGTTGTTGCTCATAACAGAGCTGATGCCAGTTGACGGGTCGTAAGCTGGGTTATCCATCCATACGATGTTGGACACATTCCTTTCGCCGCCACCGTAGTAGATGCTCTGAACACCAATCTTCTTCCAGGTCATAACTGCCTCTACGGGGTTGAAGTAGAATGTTGAGCCTCCCTTATAGATGTCCCAACTGTCATCATAGTCATAAGGAATCTCAGTCATATCCTCTGTTGCTTGTTCATAAGCGCCAGCAACTACAACGAACTGTTTTTCCTCTCCTTCTTCTTCAATCCAAACAGTGTAGAAGAGTTTGGAGGTCAACAATGCATTGCCTTCCACATCCTCTGCGGGAATGTTGAAGTAAGCCTTAGGATAACTAGTCTCAGTGGTTTTGAGTTCTGTTATCTCCGGGTCGGCAGGTGTAGCTGCGAAGTCAGCCATCTTCGTAATCACAACGTCGGTGAAGGTCTGATAGGGATTTAGTTCTGTCCTGCTGTCATTCAGCACCATTGTCTGCTCGGTGGTGAAGGTGCTTGTCTCTGAATCATAGTTCAGCACAAGGTCAACCATATTGCCATCCTCGTCAACAGCTGTAACGAAGTAGTCAAACACATAGCCCCAGAATTCAAGACGACCCATGTATTGGTTAGCAGGAATGGTGACGGTCTTGCCGTCCTCGCTCAGTGTACCCTTTGCCCAGTATTCGGCTGTGTCGTCAGAGAAGCCCTTGAAATAAACGTCCTGACCGTCGAAGCCAACCTGTGTCTGGAATTCATACGGAGTATAGTTAGGTTCAGGTTCGTCGCCTTCTTCTGCAACAGTCACAGCAATGCTGTTAATCTGGCTGTTGCCGGCGATGGTTACAACCACAGCCTGTGCATTGCCAGTCCATGTTGTTCCCTCAAATTCGCCACTGTCGGCAGAGTTGCCATCGTTCCACTTGTCGTTGTTGATGTTGAAGACAATCTGTTTCATCACAAAGCCTTCGGGAACAGAGAATGTCAATGTGCCGCTATAGACGCGAAGCTGCGGGCCTGCTGTAGTACCCCAGAAGCGGTTCTCTGTGGTTGCACTTTCTTCCTTCGGTGAAACGGTCAGAATTACGTTGCCTTCAGTGAGGGTCAAGGCTTCGGTGATGTCGCCATCAGTACCGCCGTCGTTATTTGATGTAGCAACATCCATTGTGTTGAAGTCGAAGGTCACTTCTGTCGTAGCCAGTTCTCCGTCGCCTTCGTTAGCCACAATCTGATTAGCGCTGAAGAGATAGGTCTCGGTCTCCAGTCCTTCGGGAGCCTCTACAGGGAATGAGTCGGGACGGTCGCGAGAAATCTCTACGTTGGAATAGTAGTCATAGAAACTGTTTGCTTTCTGGTCGCCAGCAAGCATGATATAATCCTCGGTGGTCAGGAGTCCATTCACTGCATCGTAGGTAAATACCACATCCTTAAGCTCTGCACCATAGCCTACGAAGAAGAGGTTGTACTGTTCAGCGTATGTGCCATAGAACTGGCCAGTGGCGAATGTAGCGGTCTCACCATCGATGGTACCCTTCACCCAAGCCTCGGGCAGGTATTCGCAAAGGCCCTGGACATAGATGTCGTTCTCAACGAAGGCAACGCCTACTTCTCTGGTTACAGCTGCGTCTTCACTGTCGTTAGCAGACAGATACCAAGTGTTGACCTCAGCACCCTCGGGCAGCTCAACAACCTCGGGCAGAACATAAGCACCAGGAGTATAGACAGCTGAATAGAAGTAGTTGTAGAGGTCTCCTGCGTCTTGAGAGCCGGACTCACCATAGTAAGTGCCCTCAGCAAGCGAAATTACACCGCTTTCAGCGTCATAGTCGAATGCAATGACTCCACTTGCTGCATCGATAAGTTTGTTTTCCTCATCAACATCAAGTGCAACAAGGAACTCGTCACCATAGCTGTCGGTACCTACATACTGGCCAGAGGGAACGAGCACCTGACCGTCTTCAGTCAGCGTACCCTTGACGTATGCTTCGGGGAAGAAGTATGCCAGACCCTGCAGATAGACATCATTGCCGTTGATAGCCACGAGCTTTGTTTCGGCAGTGGTGAGAGTGTTCTGTCCGTCGCTGCCGGCAGCTTCAAGTGCGTATTCCTCTGGCTCAACGCCCTCGGGCAGCTCTACCAATACGAGCGGCTCCTTGATGGTGTAGTTGAAGCTCAGCTCAACAGGCTCGCCTTCGGTAGTCTGAACGCCTGCAACGGTCATTGTGTAGTAACCAGGCTCTTGGGTAGCCTCGAAGCTGACGGTAATCTTGTTGCCGCCACCATTTACAGTGCCTGAAAGAGACGTGCCAGTGGTCTCGTTGAGCAATGTGGCAGATGCCTCAGTCTCAACAACCTGAACGTCATATTTGTTGAAAGTCAGGAAGAATTCGCCTAATTGCTCAACCACGCCCTCTGCGGGGTCAATCTCAATTTCGGGATCGCCGAATGAAATGTCATCCACAACAATATAGAACATATCGGTGCAGTTGAAGTGGCGGATGGCAACATAGCCCTCTTCACCTTGATACTTGCTCATATCCACGACATATTCATACCAAGTGCCCTGAGCCTTGCGGGGACCGTTATGACGTACTGCCTTCAGATCCCATTCGTCAACCATTTCGAAGTTTGCAACATCCTTACCAGATGTTGATACGGCAACACCGAAGTGCTCAACGGGATAAGCAGCGTCCTGAGCAACAGCATAGAACCTGAGTGTGCTTCCGAGCTTAATCTTCGGAGAAACGAGGTAGTTATCGGGAGTCAAAGCACCGCCTTTGCTGTCGTAGCTCTGGGAATAAACTGCATATCCTTCGCCGCCACGAGGTGAAATGCCAGAAGTGTTCATCTGCCAGTCGTAGCCGTCGCCATCAGCATCGATGGTTGTCCAGCCCTGGAATGTGCCGTCGTCGAAGGTATAGGTGATGCCATCGGGATCGATAGCCTCGCCCGGCTCAACACTACCACCTTCAGATTCCACAGTCACTTCAATGCTGTTAATCTGGCTGTTGCCAGCGATGGTAACAACAACCTTTGATGTGAGTTCTTCACCTTCAGCAGGTGTCCAAGTAGCAACCTTGTTGTCTGCATCATTAGCAAAAGTTCCTGGATCGGCAGTATTGCCCTCATTCCATTTACCATAGTTAAACACAATCTTTGTGATAAGATTGCCTTCGGGAACGGAGAATGTCAGTGTGCCGCTATAGAGGCGCAGCTGCGGACCTGCATTGGTACCCCAGAAGCGGTTCTCATTGCTAGCACTTTCGTCCTTTGGCGAAATGGCCAGCGTTACGTTCTCTGCGGTCAGCTCGAGTGTTTCGGTGATGTCGCCGTCGTGAGTCACGTTGCTTGATGTGGCAACATCCATTTCGTTGAAGTTGAAGGTTGCTACTGTGGGACCAACAGGGCCAGTGTAGTCCTTAATATGGAACCACTGAATTTCGGTTGCGTTGGTCTCGTCGCCACCATAGTAGATGCTCTGGATACCCAGATTGTTCCAATTGGCAGAGTAGAGTTCGTTCAGATAAATCTGTGTGTTATAGAAGTCATAGTTCTCTGTAAAGCCGAATGGAATTTCGGTCATAGCCTCAGTCAAGTTGGTGTGTGTCTCTGGAGTGAATGTCAGAGGTGCGATTTCACCTTCTATGTCGGTGTAAATCATGTAGTACAACTTCGAGGTTGCAAGTCCATCACCATTGATATCAACTGTAGGCACGTTGAAATCGAAATACCAGCCGTAATTGCCATTCTGCAAAGAAGTGATTGCAGGGTTAGCAGGCATTGCTGCCTTTTCAATGACCTTCTTCAATACTGCGCCACGATAGGAATCGAAATAATAATCCGAGTTGTCAACGAGGAAGAACTCATTCTGAGCGGTGAGCGTACCTGCCTCAGCATCGTAGTCGAACACCACGTCTTCGTCCATCAATACATTCAGGTACATGTCATAGGTATCAGCATAGGTGCCGAAGTACTGACCTTTAGTAAACGTGATGGTTGTTCCTTCGAGTGTACCCTTTGCCCATGCCTCAGGAATATAAGTGCAAAAACCTTGTACATATACATCATTGCCATCAAAACCGATTTGCACCGAACCACTAACATCTGCATCGTCCTTATAGTTGCGGGCAGAGAGGGAATATTCCTCGGTGGTCAATCCTTCGGGAACAGTAATTGGTACCAAAGGCTCAGCGGGAGTTAGAGTACTGCCAGCTACAAAGTATGGAGTTAGGCTGTAGCCGTCGTATTGACCACCGGAAAGAACTCTGCACATCCAGTTGCCGAAGTAGATGGAACCGTCTTCCAGCACCTGTCCATAAATGTCGGTATAGTACCAGTCAGCTTCATTCTCCTCGTCACCTTCGTAGTAGTACAGACCTTCAAGGACATAGTCGCCATAGGAGGAAGTGCCAGCAACTTGACCGCCTGCAATCACGATAAAATCACCATCCTCGTAGCTCTCTAATTTTGCCTCAAGAGCGTTGGAGAACATGCCTGAAACGGTGAGGCCTGTTTCAGATTCAGCGATGGTAACACGAGCAGAACTTGTTGAAGTCTCAAGACTCTCAATGTCGGTTGACAATTCATTTGCCTGTTGAAAGTTCCAAGTATAGTCACCTACAAGAGCAGAAGCGTCAACGGCCTTCTTGGGGGCACGTGCTCTGCTAGTCTGAACCTTGCCAAGCATCTTTCCTGATGCTTGCTTCAGGTTGAGTTTCTGGCCCATCTGAACGTTGGCAGGAATCATCTTTTCTGCCATGATGCGCTTCTGAGGACCGCCTGCATAAGCTGTGACTGCGATAAACGCTGCCAGCAGCATAAATGTAAACTTTTTCATTCGCTAAAGTTTTTAATTAATAATTGGGTTAACTGTATTTTTTTTCATTTTGGGCACAAAGGTACAATTTACTGCGCAGACGAGCAAACAAAATGACATTTTTCTTTGCTATACATTATATATATTGTCACAATTGACCAAAAGCAGAGGGTTAATGAAACGCCATTTTGTCCTTCTCCCTGTCAAATTGTCGTCAAAGTCGAAAGCTGGAAGTTGAAAGTTGGGAGTTGCACGGAGTTTGTTTGATGAAGGGTGAAAAGGTTAAAAAGTTAAAAGGTTAAAGAACTATGAATTACAATAACACACAAAACCAACAAGAGGAGAAGAGCCTGCAGAAGTACGCCCGCAATCTGGTCGATGAGGCCCGTGCCGGAAAGCTTGACCCGGTCATCGGCAGAGACGATGAGATAAGGCGTGTCTTGCAGATTCTTTCTCGCAGAACAAAGAACAACCCTATCCTTATCGGCGAACCCGGTACAGGTAAGACGGCCATTGTGGAAGGCCTTGCCCACAGAATCCTGCGTGGCGATGTGCCTGAGAACCTGAAGAACAAGCAGCTCTACAGCCTCGACATGGGTGCCCTCGTTGCGGGTGCAATGTACAAAGGCGAGTTTGAGGAGCGACTTAAGAGCGTCGTCAAGGAAGTGACGGAGAGTCAAGGCGGCATCATCCTCTTTATTGATGAGATTCACACGCTTGTCGGAGCAGGCAAAGGCGAGGGTGCTATGGATGCAGCCAACATCCTGAAACCAGCTCTTGCAAGAGGCGAAATGCGAAGCATCGGTGCCACAACCCTCGACGAATACCAGAAGTACTTCGAGAAGGACAAAGCGCTGGAGCGACGTTTCCAGACGGTAATGGTGGATGAGCCTGACACCCTTTCGAGCATCAGCATTCTTCGTGGCTTGAAGGAGCGTTACGAGAACCACCATAAGGTGCGCATTCAGGACGATGCCGTCATTGCTGCCGTCCAGCTCTCACAGCGTTACATTACAGAACGTTTCCTGCCCGACAAAGCCATCGACCTTATGGACGAGGCCGCAGCAAAGCTTCGTATGGAGCGCGACTCTGTGCCTGAGGAACTTGATGAAATCAGCCGTCGCTTGAAGCAATTGGAGATAGAGAGGGAAGCCATTCGTCGTGAAAAGACCCTCTCTAACTCCCCCTTAAAGGGGGAGGACACGAAGTTGTCCAACATAGAAACCGAGATTGCAGACCTCCGCAAGCAGGAACAGGAGATGCGCCAGCAGTGGGAGAACGAGAAGCATCAAGCCGACCAGATTCAGACGCTTAAAGACCGAATGCAGCAACTTCGTTTGGAAGCTGAGCAAGCAGAACGAGACGGCAACTACGCTCAAGTTGCAGAGATTCGCTACTCAAAGCTTCCCGAACTGGAAAAGCAACTCAAGGAAAGCTCTTCCGCCAGCAACAAACTTTTAAGGGACGAAGTCACAGCCGACGATATTGCAGATGTGGTGAGCCGCTGGACGGGCATTCCCGTGAGCAAGATGCAGACAAGCGAGACGGAGAAACTGCTGCATCTGGAAGAGGAACTGCACAAGCGCGTCATAGGGCAGGAGGAAGCCATCGCTGCCGTCAGCAATGCAGTTCGCCGTAGTCGTGCTGGCCTGCAAGACCCGAAGCGTCCTATCGGCTCGTTCATCTTCCTGGGTTCGACGGGTGTGGGTAAGACTGAGCTTGCAAAGGCGCTTGCCGAATACCTCTTCGACGATGAGACAATGATGACGCGCATCGATATGAGCGAGTATCAGGAGAAGTTTAGCGTGACCAGACTCATTGGTGCGCCTCCAGGATACGTCGGCTATGACGAGGGAGGGCAACTCACAGAGGCCGTGCGCCGCAAGCCTTATCAGGTGGTTCTCTTCGATGAGATAGAGAAGGCGCATCCCGATGTGTTCAACACGCTGCTTCAAGTGCTCGACGATGGTCGTCTGACAGACTCCAAGGGCCGTACCGTCAACTTCAAGAACACCATCATCATTATGACGAGCAACCTGCTGACAGGGGCAGACCTCTCCAAAGGAGAGGAGAATGTACGCGAACTATTGGTTCAAAGGGGCATCCGTCCTGAGTTCCTGAACCGTATTGATGAGATAATCGTCTTCCATCCCTTGAACTGGGGCGAAGTGAAACAAATCGTCCGCCTGCAGGTTGAGGGCATCAAGAAGATGCTGGGTCAGAACGGTATCACTTTGGAGATTACCGACGAAGCCATTGACTTCCTGGCAAATGAGGGTTATGACCCAGAGTTTGGTGCGCGTCCCGTCAAGAGAGCTATTCAGCACCTCCTGCTCGACGACCTTTCGAAGTCGCTTCTCTCTGGCCGTCTCGACAGGAATCGTCCCATTAAGGTCGATATGAAAGACGGCAAGCTGACAATGGAAATCGCTTAACCGACTGATACAAGTCGGCTAAGCGATAAAAGAAAGTCGGTTAAGCGATTGAATCAAACCGCTTAAGCAAGTAAAACGATTAGAGTTTCAGCTTGTCGGCAGCCTTCTGAATGGCTTCGTTGGCCTTGTTCTTTCCTTCCTCTACTGTCTCGTTCACCTTGGCCTTGCTTGCTTCAACTGCTTCGTCAACAGCAGCTTTGCCTGCTTCGACAGCCTCGTCAGCCTTGGCCTTGGCGCTTTCCACAGCAGCGTCCTTAGCAGCCTCTGCATCGGCTTCAATGGCTGCGGCTGCATCCTCTGCGGCAGCTTCTGCATTTGCGGGAGCTGCTTTTACTGCATTGATGATGTCGGTCAGGGTGAGGGTGTTGACGTTCAGCTCCTTCAGCTTCTCAGCGTTCTCCTCCACGAAGGCCTGAATCTGGCTTGCATAGGCAGTAGCCTTCTCCACATCGCCGCTTTCGAGAATCTCTTGTAGCTCTGCTTGAACGGTTCCCACAGCTTCTGTAATGGCTGTAGCGTCGCCCGACTGAACCGTCTCTACGAGAGAACTAACAACAGCCTCAGGTGTGGCATTCTCGAAATCGAGGTTTTCCTCTGCGGTCTTGGCATTGTTGGTGCAGGCCGTGAAACTCATTGCAGCAGCGATGGCTGCGAAAGCGAATAACTTTTTCATAATTGTTTGATTTAAGTTAATAAAAAGGTTTTAATCTCTATTCTTTGTTTCTTTATTCTTTAATCTCTATTCCCTCCTTCGGCACGTCAAGAAGCATCGGCTCCTGATTGCGTCGGAGCACATTGCCTTGAATGGTGATGTCGCGGAACTCCCCTGTGCCGTCGAAGCCCTTCACGTTGCTTGCCGGACAGATGTAGATGCCCCAGCGGTTGTCGAGGAACTGGTTGCCGCTGATGAGAACGTCGCTCATGAAGTAGTTGCCGTAGAAGCCTGCGCCTGCGTTTCCGTAAGAGAGGTTGTCGAGGATGCTGATGTGGCGTGCTCCCTGAATGCTGATGCCGTGATTGCGACCTTCTTTGACGATGTTGCCCCGGATGATTTGACCTTTGCCTTCGGTCATCGGAGTGCGTCCGTTTGCACCGTTTCCGAAGCGTGACTGGTCTTCCACGAAAATGCCGTTGTTGCCGCAACCTACACAGATGCAGTTCGTTATGATGAAGTTCTCGTCCTCGTAGCCTCTCAACCCAATGCCAATGCCGCTGCCGCCGCCTTTGCCTTCCGTCCAGTTGCGCCCACCCTCAATTACGCGAACATTATTTATAAATACGCGGTTGAGGAAATCGACACCAAGAGCGGTTGCCGGTGTGCCGCGAAGGACGAGGTCGTCGAAGACGGCATCCGTCAGGGGACGAATGTTGAAGGCCTTGCAATCGGTGGAGTAGGAGGTGGGCTTCATTCCGTAGGCATCAATGGTAAAGTGCTCGAAACGCACACTCTCGACGGCAGGAAAGTTGCCTTGCTTTGTGCTCTCACCGATGAAAAGCGACCAGTTGGTCGTGCCAACCATCTTGAGCACAGTGCTTTGCACGGAAACACCCTTCAGGCAGACCTTTGAACGCCACTTCACCGTTGAGCGGAAGGTGTATTCGCCTGCTGCCAACTGAATCGTGCCGCCGCCTTCGGAGTGAACCTTATCGACAAGAGCCTGCAGCCGCTGCGAGTTGTCCCACATCTGTGGAGCCACAAAGAAGTCGGAGGCTTCATAGACAGCAGCATGAAGCCGGGCTACGAAGAAAAAGAGAAGGAAAAGGAGCGCCCAACCCCCTTTCGAGGGCGAAGGTGAGGTTTTCCTTTTTTGCTTTCGTGATTCCATTCGTCTTTAATTCCCCCTAAGGAGGTAGGAGGCATATTTTCGCAGCGAAGTTACGTCTATTCTTTGACATTGACAAGAGAAAATCGAAAGAATTTTCCTTGCTTGCTTGAAAGTTACGGAAATAATCGCTATTTTTGCGCTCGATTTATGCAAAAAGTCACAAATCCTCTCGTTTGGCTGGCACGCTTTCGCCATCGCAAAGGCTACGGAGTGCATAGCCCCTTTGCCTTCCGTTTCATCACGGATGTCATCTACGAGCGCAGCCCCTATTACGCTTATAGGGAGCTTGACAGACAATTGCCTCTCTCAAAGCGTCTGAGGCAGCGAAGAGGCTTGCATCTGCTCTTGCGGCTGGCCAATCATCTTCAGCCGAAAACGATTGTGCTACCTCGCAATGCCTGGTGGGAGAAACGTTATTTGCAAAGAGGCTGCAAAGCGGCTAACATACAGTGCCAGTGGAAGATTGACGATGTGGATTTGTGCTTGCTCTACGAACCGAGCGACGAGGCTTTGCGTCACATGGGAGAGCACTCTGTCCTCCTGCTCGACAACCTCCACCGCCACCGTGAATGGTTTCAAAGCCTGCCTTCAGTCGTCAGCTTCGACCTCTACGACTTGGGTATTGCTTTCTTTGACAAACAATACAACAAACAATACTATATAGTGAACTTCTGATGAAAGTCTATACTAAGACCGGTGATGCCGGTACAACTTCGCTTGTAGGCGGGAAGCGCGTCCCAAAGGATTGTGCACGCCTTGAGAGCTATGGAACAATTGACGAGCTGAATGCTCAGGTGGGGCTTTTGCTGACATACCTCACAGAACCTTTTGATAGGGATTGCCTTATTTCCGTTCAGAACAACCTCTTTGTCATCGGTGCTCTGCTTGCCACAGAACCCGATTCGCCTCACAAGCCATCGTGCATCATCACTCTTGATGATGTAAAAGAACTTGAGCAAAGCATAGACCAAGCTTCCGAAGACCTTCCAAAATGGCGAGGATTCACACTTCCCGGTGGTTGCAGAGCCGCTGCCCACGCTCATGTCTGCCGTACCGTCTGCCGTCGTGCAGAGCGTCGCATCCTTGCACTCAATGCCGCAGAACCAGTCGAGCCACAACTCCTTGCATACGTCAATCGTTTGAGCGATTATTTCTATGTGCTTGCGCTTCGCCTCAACTTTTTGCAGCGGACAGAAGAAATTTTATGGCAAAAATGATTGCAGTTTGAAAAATTGTTGTATCTTTGCACCCCGAAAATGAATGAGAATTGCAAAATCGTCAAAAAGTAATTGTAAAATCGTCAAAATTAAGATATGTACTGGACACTTGAATTAGCTTCAAAGCTGGAGGATGCACCCTGGCCAGCAACGCGAGAGGAACTGATTGACTATGCAGTCCGTAGTGGCGCTCCCCTCGAAGTCATTGAGAATCTGACCGAAATGGAGGACGAAGGCGAAGTCTATGAAACCATAGAAGACATCTGGCCTGACTATCCCACGAAGGACGACTTCCTCTTCAACGAGGATGAGTATTAGCCGCCTGACTTTTATGTAATCATCTAATAATTAAAGAGGTGTGAGAATGATTTTTTTGCACCTCTTTCTTTGTATGCCTTTTACCATTTTTATTGCCCCAAAAAACAGCACAAAAACGTGCTTTTTGGGTTTATTTACAAAAAAGAAGAGACAGACTATATGAAAAAGAATCTCTTGCTTTGCGTCTTTGCGTCTTTGTGTTTTGTTCAATCATGGGCACAGCGGGTTTATGAACTGTCGGCTCCGGCAAAGCCGAAGGTGATAAAGAGCGACCATCTGCGGATGGGCGGTGTAAACCCAAAAGGGGAGCGCATTGACGTGAACAACTTCTATATGAGCATCGGGGGCAAGCCTGTGATTCCCGTGATGGGTGAGTTCCACTACTCGCGCTATCCCTCAGAGCAGTGGGGGGAGGAAATCCTGAAGATGAAGGCGGGAGGCGTGAACGTATTGCCGACGTATGTATTCTGGAGCCTGCACGAGGAGGTGGAGGGCCAGTTCCGCTGGGATGGTCAGCGCAACCTGAGAGGCTTTATTGAACTGTGCAAGAAGCACGACATGCCTGTTATCGTCCGTATCGGTCCGTGGTGTCACGGCGAGATTCGCAGTGGGGGCTTCCCCGACTGGCTGTTTGCCAAGCCGCTGGAGGTACGTAGCAACGACCCTGAGTACCTGAAGATAGTGAAGCGGCTCTATACGGAGATTGGCAAGCAGCTGAAGGGACTCTACTATAAGGATGGCGGTCCGATTATCGGCTGTCAGTTGGAGAACGAGATGCAGCACTCAGCAGCTCCGTGGGCCATTTGCTATCCTGGTGAATCCAAGGATTATACTGCTGCCAGTTATAATGCCGGCGAGGCCATGATTGGCGTGGGCAATCAGGCTCACAAAGCCACTGGCAGCGAGATGGGTACCGTGCACATGCAGCTGCTGAAGCAGATGGCTCAAGAGGCTGGTATAGACGTACCGTTCTTTACGGCCACAGGCTGGGGCAATGCAGCAGTCATCGAGGGGGAGGCTATTCCTGTGACGGCGGCTTATACCTATCCCTTCTGGGCAAAGCCCCACATGTCGCGGTTCCTGATGTTCAAGGATTTGACGAAGGAAGCCGACTATTCCCCTACGCGCTATAACCCCTCGGACTATCCCTCGTTCTGCGCTGAGATGGGGGCTGGCATCCAGATGATTTACTCTGCCCGTCCCATCGTGACTGCAGAGGCAGCTGAGGGTCTGATGGTGCGCACGCTGGGTAGTGGCTCGAACGGCATAGGCTATTATATGTATCATGGTGGAAGCACACCCAAGCAGAGGGGCGGTGTGGGGTCGTTCAACGACGAGCCGATGGGTATGCCGAAGGTAAGCTATGACTTCCAGGCACCGCTTGGCGAGTTCGGGCTGGAGGGTAAGATGTATCGTAATCTGCGACTGCTTCATTCGTTCCTCGCTGACTTTGGTGACCGCCTTGCTCCGATGGAAACGGTGCTGCCAGAGGGTTGGGAGAAGATGACGCCGCAGAACCGCGATGACCTGCGCTATGCAGCCCGCATGGCTCCCTCCCTATCGGGGAGGGCGGGGGGAGAGGCTGGGTTCCTGTTCTTAGTGAATTTCCAAGACCACGACACGCTGCGCCATGACCAGACGGGAGTGGTAAGGCTTAACTTGAAGAAAGAGACCATTTCCATCCCCATCACACTTCCCAAGGACGTGAGCATGATACTGCCCTTCAACTTAGATATGGACGGGAAGCTCTTGAAATATGCCACAGCACAGCTGCTGATGAAAATCGTAGATAAGGGTACGCCTCATTATTTCTTCTTTGCGCCAGAAGGTGTAAAGCCGGAGTTTGTGTTTGCAGGAGGTAAGACCTTCCGACCCGTGCCAGGTTTCAGGAGCACCTTCACGCATAAGGGTATCAAGGTGACAACGCTGACGCGCCAACAGGCATTGAATGCGCTGAAGGTGAACGGCCGACTGCTGATAGCCGATGCTACCGTGCTGCCCCGCGAGGATGGTGCCGACCTGCTCTGCCTTGGCAAAAACACAGTTAACTATGTGGTCTATCCCAGCAAGCAGGGCTTCAAGGAACAGACCATCAGCGTGGAACCCGTTAACCCTCAGTTTGAGGTTAAGAAGGCTGGGCCACGCCGTATGAGCGTGAGTGTAAACACTCCCCTCGCCTCTTGGAGAGGGGCTGGGGGTGAGGCTTCTGTGCAAGAGTACTTCCTTCGTATCAATTATGTCGGTGATGTCGCTATGGCCTTTATGAAGGGACAGTTGGTGCAGGACGAGTTCTATCACGGTGAGCCTTGGACTATCGGCTTGAAGCGATACTACGATGACTTGAAGACCGACCCGCTGACATTCTACTTCCGTCCCCTAAAAAAGGATGCCCCCTTCCTGGGCGACCTGCCCAAAGAGGGAGTTCTCGACTTCAAAAACGGAGCAGTCGTTGACATCAAGAACGTTGAGGTCATTCCTGAATATAAGTTTACCATCAAATTCTGATGTAAGTCCCTGGTACCCAACACGGGCTTATAATGAGGCGGGTAAGTTTAACAACTTGCTTACTTCTCTTTTATGTTTGGCAACAAATAGGTGACGATGCCCAATAGGGGGAGAAAGGCTGTGAGCTGGAAGACGTGCTGAATGCTCGTGAGGTCGGCCAGCCAGCCAAAGACGGCTGAACCGATGCCTCCCAAGCCAAATGACAGCCCGAAGAAAGCCCCTGCAATCATGCCGACATTGCCGGGCAGGAGTTCTGTGCCATAGACGAGAATGGCTGGCATAGCCGAAGACATTACCATTCCGACAAGAATGACGAGAATAATCGTCCAAGTCAAATCGCAATACGGCAACAGCAGGGCAAAGGGCGACGAGCCAAGAATGCTCACCCAAATTACATATTTCCGCCCATAGCTGTCGCCCAGCTTGCCGCCTATCAACAGTCCAACGGCTGTGGAGACAAGGAAGGCAAAGAGGACGTATTGGGAGGCTGTGACAGAAAGTCCGAACTTGTCTATCATGTAGAAAGTCAAGTAACTCTGGATGTTAGCCGTATAGAAGTTCTTGGAGAACACCAGAATCAGCAGCACCAGCAGGGCTACGGCAATCTGATGCTTCGACAGGTTGCTTTCGTTCTCAACATCGAAATTGGACTTGCCGCTTCCATACACTTCCAGCTGTTTCTTGTACCATCGGCATATTTTAGCCAGCACCCATATCGCCACAACCGCAAACAGGGCAATCCATCGGATGCTTCCCTGTCCATGAGGAACCACTATCAGAGCCACGGCTATAGGGCCAAAAGCCCGTCCCACGTTTCCTCCTATCTGAAAAATGGACTGCGCCATACCTTTTGCTCCGCCCGATGCCAGCCTTGCCACTTTCGAGGATTCGGGGTGGAGGACAGAAGAGCCGACACCAACAAAGGCGACGGAAATCAGCACCAGAGGGAAACTCTGGGCAAATGACAGCAGCAAGAGGCCAGTCAGGGTGAAGCACATTCCCACCACCAATGCGTAAGGCCGCGGGTGCTTGTCGGAGAAATAGCCCACAAAGGGCTGTAGCAGCGACGAAGTTACCTGATTGGTCAGCGTTATTGCGCCTATCTGCATGAAACTCAGCTCTAACGATTCCTTAATCATCGGGTAGATGGCCGGGATAACCGCTTGGAACATATCGTTCAGCAGGTGTCCCAAGCTGACCATCAGAAGGATTGATAGTGCCGCTTTCTGCTTGAAGTCTTTCATTTGACGAGTGTGGAAATCAGGCCTGTCGTGCCCGTTCTTGTTCCATTCTGAGTGCAAAAATACGGATAATCCCTCTAATATTGTGCCTTCGGCGGATTTTTTTGAGTGGATATATGCTTTTTCGTGGCGAATTATGCAAAAATCCATGCAAAAGCAACCCCTCAGGGAGGTTGCTTCTTCTTGTTCACGTTGATGGGAGTGCCCGCAGGGAACGCTTGGCTGTAGGAGGAGAGAACCAGCGCATAAAGCCCCGACTCGTTGATGATGATTGTTCTTTGTTTTCTGCCGATGGCGTCACGAATCGTTACCCCATCTCTTTTTGGGTGCAAAGATACAAATTAGTCCTCACACCGCAAAACAAATCTCAAAATATTTTCAGTATCGGCTTTCGGTGGGGTTGGCTTGCCGTAGTCAAGATAGTCATTAGTCATTTAGTCATTTTCGATTTTCAACTCCACTTCAAGCTCACTATAATAATATATATATATATTATTATAGTGGAACTTTTTGCAAACCCGAAATCGATTTTGACTAATGACTAAAATGACTAAAATGACTGCAAAGAAAAAAAATGAAAAAAAGTTTGAAAAAAGTTGCCCTTTTATTCGTAGACCGCAATGCCGCTGTCGTATCTTTGTGCCGGATTTAGAAATCCAGCACGAGTCTGCTTTCGCTCGGGATAGCAATATCCGGATTTGCTCTCCGCTCGCTTAAACGCAGACTTGCAGCCGTGAAAGGAAGACCCCCAGACCCCCTCTAACTCCCCCAGACCCCCTCTAACTCCCCCGTGAGGGGGAGAAAAAGACCCCCCAACCCCCTTTAGGGGGAGAAACGAGACACATTAAGATTGAAAACGACACGCGTGTAAAGTGGCCACAATACGAGAGTCGTAAATGAAAAATTAACAATTAAAAATGAAAAATGGAATTCAAAAGAAAAAGGCTAGCTAATAAACAATAACCATCAATTTTTAACTTTTAATTTTTAATTTCCCCCTCTAACCTCTAATTTCTAACCACTAACCCCTAACCCCTAAAAACATGATTAACTACAGCATTTACATCGCAAGTGCCCAGCCGGGCACGAAGAAAGAAGACATCACGCAGACGAAGGCTTATGGGTCTGCACAAGTGCACGAGGTGTTTGACCTCGAGAAGTTCGCCAAGCACATCACCGACCACGGTTGCGCCTACGACGAGGGCGACGTGACCGCCATCCTCAAAAAGACCACAGCCTGCATCCGCGAACAGATGCTCGCCGGCAACAAGGTGGTACTCGGCGACCTGGGCAGCTTCCACGTTGAGCTTGCCTGCGAGGGCGCACGCACCACCGACGAGTTCGACTCCAGCAAAATCAAGGCTGTGAACGTGCGCTGGACTCCGGGCAAGAAGTTCCAGAACCTCCGCGACGAGGCCGAGTTCCAGCTCGTTGCCAGCCGCAAGGCTCAGGGCGATGCCATCGAGGTCATCAAGAACGAGGACACGATTCAGGGACTGGAGTAAATCTCCAGCCCTGAATAATTAACAATTAAAAATGAAAAATTAAAACCTCTAACCACTAAAGCTATGAAAAAGAACAACATCTGGGAAATCATCCTGAAAGTCATTGTGGCAGCCGTAACCGCCGCCCTGACCGCTATCACAACCACAAGCTGTATGGGGCACGGCCCATTCTGAACCCCTCCCCCTTTGCGGGAGGAAGGGAGGGGGCTGCATCAAGACGCAACAAGGGCGTACCTTCAAAAAGTACGCCCTTGCCTGTAGTATGATTACTTCTGAGACGCTATTCCTCGCCCATGAGAATCTTCATCATCTCAACGGCAGAGTAGGGGACGGGAGTGCCGGGGCCAAAGATGCAGGCGACACCTGCCTTGTAGAGGAAGTCGTAGTCCTGAGCGGGAATGACACCGCCGGCTGTGACCATGATGTCCTCGCGACCCAGCTTCTTCAGCTCTTCGATGAGTTGCGGGATGAGGGTCTTGTGACCTGCTGCAAGGGAGCTTGCGCCCACGATGTCCACGTCGTTCTCCACTGCCTGACGCGCTGCCTCGGCTGGTGTCTGGAACAAGGGTCCCATATCCACGTCGAAGCCGCAGTCGGCGTAACCTGTTGCGACAACTTTCGCGCCGCGGTCGTGGCCGTCCTGACCCATCTTTGCAACCATGATGCGGGGACGGCGGCCTTCCTTCTTGGCGAAGGCGTCGGTCATTTCGCAAGCTTTGTCAAAGAGCTTGTCGTTCTTGCTTTCACTTCTATACACGCCTGAAATAGTTCTGATTACTGCTTTGTAACGGCCTACGATGGCTTCGCAGGCATCACTTATCTCACCCAAAGTGGCACGATGGCCGGCTGCACGGACAGCGAGGTCGAGCAGGTTATGCTCGCTCTTCTTGCCCTCGTTGAACTCGCGGACGCACTCGGTGATGGCCTCGAGGTCCTTCTTCACCTGAGCCTCGTCGCGCTTTGCCTTGAGCTCCTTCAGGGAAGCCTCTTGCTGCAGACGTACTGCGGTGTTGTCAATCTCGAGGATATCGATGGGATCTTCGTGGTCGAGACGGTACTTGTTCACGCCGACGATGGTCTGTACGCCGCTGTCGATGCGA